>Ga0080006_1143250_pt1 | contig 34869 bp, 44 predicted proteins | sample RS3BMetagenome_FD_69209 | JGI IMG/M metagenome (GOLD analysis project Ga0080006, IMG submission 69209) | Ferric oxide microbial mat and aquatic microbial communities from Rainbow Spring, Yellowstone National Park, USA - RS3B (SPADES... ...
ACTGGTATGCTGCGATCAGGTATCCAGTGAGGCTGGAATTTCGTCTATATAAAGTGGGAACGGTTGTACTTGGTTAATGGTGACCTTCACAAGTTCCATTTTCGGGACTCGTGAGATTATCCGCCAAAAGGGACTGCTGACGCCGATGCGATGCGCTCTCGAGCCATGCACGTCAGCGAAGCGCGCGTTCCCTAGGCCCCACATTGCATCCAGGGTTTCTCTCTCTAAACGCTTTGTCAAGGACATAAACCTCTCCGTTTATCTGTCTGGGCTCGACATACGAAGGAGATTTCGTCACCATTTGAAGCAAGCGACTGAAGCGCTATCGAGGTCGCCTCGGCGCATGCACTTCCAGGGCGCTCCGGCAGGGTCGGGGTCTCCGATCCGCTCAATGGTTTCACTGCCCAGGGTGTTTTCTTCTAGTAGAGACCACGCTCAAGGTGTATTGTTTTGGATCTTTATTTTACTGATTGCCACTTTGGAGCGCTTGCGGTGCCTCGGTCGAGATCTTCGCCGACGCTGGCGAACCGCGCCGCTCAAGCACACGCAACTGCAATCGTTTCCGTCGCACGTCGCACTCCTCGGTAACGAAGCAGCGCTTGCGTCGATCACGAAACACCTAATAGGACGCGGTGTTCAGAGAGTTACTGTGTTTGATCCGGGCAAAAGGGAGCAGCGAGGGCGCCTTGGCAGGGCAAGCACTCCAGCGAGGCTTGTTCTGGGCCCTGCAGACGCCACACGTCGCCGTATTGTGGCCATGACGGTAGACCAGCGCGAGCGCATCAGCGATAACAGAGCCTTCTACGATGAACCAGACTTGCTACTCACCTTGGATGGGCATCTTCACGGGTATCCGGCCACGGCGCTGCGCGTTACGCACCTCCACCGGCTTGCGAATCCGAGTTTATGGGCGGTAGATGAGGCGCTTCGTCTCTACTTGACAACTGAACGTCGCCAAGGTCGATGAGAGGGCACCCGACTCGATCGCCAGCGCATCTTGCTGCCCGCAAGGTACCTGGCTATGCACTGCAAAGTATGAAACAACGTTTACTCAGCTTGGGGCTTCAGTGTCGTGTCACGAAGATTTTCGCGATGAGCTTGCACGGATCACGAAAAAAGGGCGAACAATGCGCAATCACTGCGCCGAATTCTGGAATCCCTCGACCATGAACAAGGGCGACCTCCAGGCCCACCTATCAATGCAAAAGCTACAGGTCACCTGTCGTGCTCTGAATTCATATACAAGCGAGAAGCATTCTACGTGCGAGGGCATCAGCGCCCTAAGTATTCTTTAGCTATTGCTTGAATACAGAGGTCGCCGGGGAGCGCGCTAGCGAGGTCGCTGGACATCGCCATGCGGTGCAAGCCTCCTTCTACAATACGAATTCGATGCAGCTTCGCACACTCTGATGGAAGTGCACATGCTGCCGGAGGTCGCACCTTCAACCTTACCTCTTCTGCGAACGCAACCATGTTTTATAAATCCGGGAGAAGCGTCCCTGAAAACAACGGAGGCTTGATCAATGCATCGACGCAGCGAACGTCGCACGGAGACAGGACGGTATGACGCCAAGGCCTCCAAAGACGTGAGCTACGGGGAACGCACGACGCTGTTCGGGACAGCGCTTGTTGTGCTGGTCTGTGCTCCGACATGCTGCGCACACAGAATACCCATCCCGCATTCTAGGTTCCACGTACAACGTAAACGTGTTGTCATCGGAAACAGAGCGCCGAATCGCCGCGTGGCGATCGCCCCGCCGCTACGCGTCCATTGGTGCGCGTCCAGGTGTGCCGTACGCTGGTCGACACCTAACGTGACGACTGCTTGGGTGTCCGTCACGGACGACGTGGAGCAGGCGTTTCAGACGGGGATTCGAGAACTTGTCGCGAATTGCGAGCGATCAAGCGAAATACTGCTTCAGGGTGCCGGTAATACTGGGAACATCGTTACCAGGCGTGACCTGAGCGAATTATGCCTCGATCAAAGCGTGCACGCCGCTTGGCGTTGCACGGCACAACAACGAAGACGCGGCAAGAGAAAGCGAAAATGATCGAGCTCGTTCGATCCTTTCTCCCGCCCAAGCATACCAAAATCTATGTTTTCGAATACGGTGATATTCGAAACCAATCGCTGAAAGAGTTTCGAGAGGAGGTGAAACGGCTTCCGGAGGGCGGTGGTCGGCTCTTTCTCGGTTCGAATAGAGTGTTGCAGGTGGCGCTGGGCCGTTCTCCTGAGGAGGCGCTGGCGCCCGAACTGCACCAATTAGGGGAAAAAATTCGGGGGAAGCGCGGGCTTCTGTTCTGTAGTGCACCTCACGTCTTGGTCCAGGAACTTTTCGCGAACTTTGAACGCAGAGAGTATGCACGTGCCGGTACCATCGCGCCAGAAGACGTTCGTTTGGCGGTTGGGGAACCACTTGAAGACCTCCCGGCATCGTCAGGCCCGAAACTACGCGAACTTGGCTTGCCTATTAGCCTCCGTGGCGGCCGTCTCTTCTTGGATGTGATCGCTGGACCGGATAAGCACTTTCTGATTTGCTCGAAAGGAGAGATTCTCAGCGCCGAGCAATGTGTTCTCCTGAGAATGCTCGGCATTCGATTGGCGACGGCTCGCCTTCATCTCCGTTACCGTTGGGATGCAGAGCATTGCAAAGTGGAAGAGCTTGGCGACCAGGAGTAGTTCACGGTCTTGAACGCGGTAACGTGGGATTCTAGCCCAAACTTTGAGAGAAACGGTTCTTCGAGACACGATATATATGCGAAACTGCTGGTGCGTCGTTTCACAATGTAGGCGCAGTGTCTGCCGGAAGCAATGCGCGCACGCTCACAACGAGAAGCACCTGGGGTCGGTAAGGAAACAAAATCAGCCGGTTTACGGTGGATTATTTACTCGTGTACAACCTTGTGGATCGTTCGTTACGCAGCGGTTCTGTATTTTCTCACGCAACGAATGTTCGCGGTATCTGGAAGACTCCACATATTACCCTGCTGATCGAATGTGATCTGAATCCTGTCGTCCTACGATTCGCTTTCTGGTCGTGAATGCTCCGCGTTCTCGTGCATGCATGGTAGCGTAGCATATGAGTTTGATCTTTCTTCTGGGAAGCAGCTTCCATCGACAGATGCCATTCTGCCTGTCAATGAAAATGAAGCAGAACGGCTCTTTTGCCTGGACTTTATATAGCATGCCTCCTTGGTTCGTGGCGAGCTCCACCCGCGTAGAGGAGCATTTCCACTAGCGCCGTAGCTTGTACTCAGAAGCAAGGAGCGCCTGTGGAGAGCTATTTCTCGAGTTCCCAGGATCGCTTTTGGACGAAAACTCCGCCAATTCGGCCTACGGAGGCACGCGAAGCAGACCCTGTCCCATCTGATGAAACCGAGTTATCGGATCGTCCACTTCCGTCATGGATGGACTTTTCGAGCCAGGCGGCCGAGCCCCGGATTCGATTCAAGAGCAAAACTCTTATCTATGTTTAAAGATGCGGCGGAGCATGACTCGGTTTCACGGAGTATCACGCGTGCCCATTATCAGACTAGGGAACCCTGGATGATGGAACCAGTACGAACGCTCACTCTAGAGCGCTTTGGTAAAAGCGGCGATCAATTGACTTGCGCACACGGTGACCGTGGAACCACACAGAACCGCAGCAGGTGCGCGTTTGGTGCCGCTGAGCAGTCTACGTTCTCGGGTCCAACACCACGAGTCCCATGAACAAGAGTAGCCTCAACGGCGGGGTTGCTGTTCTCAATTCTTGTCACGCGTCTTCGCATGACTTGTCCTGAATCGATGCTTGGTATCTGTACAGATATCCTGTCTGTGCCAGAAAACACCAGTGCTCCGTCACCAAACGTCGGTGGCGCGCCTAAAGTCGCCACTTTGAGGTTCGCACCGTTCCCCACGGAGACGGCGTCAGGCACCGGCTTCCGACGCTGCAATCCAGCCAGACTCGCGATCTCGAAGGGAGGTTCGTCGTGCTTTACGTGCTCGCCTGTGCAAAAAGTGCGGTGAGGACGAGATTCGAACTCGCGCGCTCAAAGAGCATGTACTTAGCAGGCACACCCGTTAACCATGGCGGTACTTCTGGTACAGAAGTATCTCCGGCACCTCACCGTTACCGCCTGGCGAATTTGTGCGCAAAACCATATATATACACCCAGATCGCGCGCGATTGGCATCGGCATGATGCGCGTCGCCGGTGGTGATGCTAAGCGCTGCCGGCTTACGCATTCGAGCACTTTACATTAGCTTGATCGAAAATATGGTCGGCCCATTTCTGGTAGCCGACCTCATTTGGATGCACTCCATCAAGGTGCGAGAAAAGTGCCGTAGGCGCTTCTCCATTCGTCGACAAGGCGGGTATATAACGCACGCGATCTCCAAAACGAGCGGCAACGCGACGCTTCGCGCTGTCGTACTGCTCTGCCACGAATGCTAACATGGAACGAAGCGGCTCCATTTGGAATTTGGGGACGTGTTCGATCATGGAACCGTTCACAGCGGGAAGCAAAATGGAGCAATCTGGTGAGAGGCGGAGGGTTTTGCGCGCGGCCCCTATAAGCGCCGCGAGCCCCTCTTCAAAAGCTGACGGTGAGTACGAACGCCAGGCTCGCTTCCAATCGTTAACCCCACAAAGAATCACAACCATGTCTATCTTTCGCGCTGGCTCTGGTTCTTGATTGACTTCACGGGATGCGCGCGGCAGTACATGCTCAACCAGGTCCCGCACGGAAGCTCCGGTCATCCCAACAGCATGCCATTCCACCGGCGCAGATAGCGTACTCGCCAAGCGCTTCGCGAGCCTTCGTGCGAGCACCGGCCCCCCGTGAATGCAGTTTGTTCCGGGGTTCGACTGGCACGTGCAACCAACGCCAGTCACGAGGCTGTCACCCAGAAACACAACAACACGGGGCACACCCTGTTGGTGAACGCTCTCTAGGCCGTGGCTCGGACCTCGACACTCTGGTGGCGATCTATATGTCCAGGCAAGTGTTGCTGCCTGTCCTGCTCCAACTGCAGCGATTCCAGAGATTCCCACCACGAGCGCGCGACAAACACTAGAGAAACGGACAAAAACGCCACCTGCTACCGGCATTCACAGGGTAGAGGTCGCAGGTGCGCGACGGATGAGCTCTGAGAATAGAGCACCTCTCAGACAGGAGCCACGCACTCTCGATATTTGGAGCTTGCTTTTACTGTTCCACTTCAAACTCCTCGCTATGTCGCCATTCCGGTTTCAAGGTAAACAGGTTTTATCGCTGTTGCTGTTGCTGCTGCTGCTGCTGCGTTGGTGGTGTACGCTACACCGATCCCCAGCATCGCATCGCATCCAGTTGCCCGTCGATTCGGACACAGCGCTTGATCCGCAGCGGAGCGCGCACGCCATGTGCGTCGCGCATCGGTGATGCAGCCGATCTTCTCTCAGTACATCCGGGAGCAAGTACCGGTCGTGTAATTTGAAGACAGCGTGCAGCGTGATGGTCGCTTTCCTGAATGCCAGGATCCATTGTACAAGATGGGATCCACTGTCCATGGAAGAGTTCTGTCAAACGAGAAAACCGGCAGTGTCTAGAACGCCCTGCGCATGCGCTCGGGATCAGCAGTGCGTGGCGGATTTGGCATGCCGGCGTGTGCGAACGCGCGATGGTGATCGCCTCTGTGCATGGGAGTCGGCAGACCTGACGCTCGTGTGGCTGCACATTCGGTGATGCCGAGGAGCGTGCTTGTCGGGTAAAAAGAACCTTAGACTAGGACGCGTAGCTGGTGATGTACAGGAGTGAGCCTGTTACAGCATAAACGAAATCTCGGGGACTCGTGGCTTTTGGACGGCGCGGCGTGTGCTGCCGGCCGGGGCATTCCGCTCAAGTCAGGAGCACTCTGCCGCCGTTATACATTGCGGTATTGCAAGAATATATGGTAGAGACGAGCCGGCTCCGAAATCATGGTCTCACCATACGCGAGAACGATCAAAAAGAATGCATACCCGAAAAAAGTCATCCATGCGTGCAACGCTGTATTCGCGAGTCTCTCAAGTGTGACGCATGAGTAGAACAGGTGATCGATGCTCGGCGCCGCGTGAACGGCGAAGCGGCGTCGAATGGCACAGGGTCACGAAACGTTGGCATCAACGTGACAGGCTGTCGTCCATGCGTGTGTTCATACGTGCGCGCATGCATGCGCGTCTGTCGATGCAGACACGTGCATTCGAAAGCGCCCATATTTCATTTTCGAGTGTTCTTGTGAAACTTTACCTGCAGAGTTCTTCACCTTCTTCATGTCTCGCATTTACCTACCAAGCATGGAAATGATAAGCCAGCACCTAGATGACGATCCACAACTCGAGGAGCCCAAGGACGCATTTCTCCTCGCATGGCCAGATGCAAGCTCGAGTGCGAAACCGACGCCGAGTCTGCCGACAGGCGCTCGAGCTCCGAAAGCTGCACGTGATCGAGAAAACGCAGAGCATGCCATTGAGGCGCCATTACCGAAGAGAAACATGCCTGTCGAGTCCCACGGAGCATGCGAAAAGCACTGGCAACAACTGACTCTGCAAGTTGAGCGGCTCCAGGCGGATCTCAACTTACTCGAGGGAAACTTTCTGTGCCTCCAGCAACAGCTGAGCGGTGTGCTGGAGCGGATGGATGAACTTGCAGCTGAGAGCCAGGCGAATCCAATATGTACCCCATGGGTACCAGACCCAGTTGGGAGCCTACACCCAACTGAATTCCATCTTACGCCGCTGCAAAGCAGCCCATCTGACAGCGGCTCTTCTGCGGATGTTGAATCCACGCTTGCTCCAGAGATGTCTGCGCACTGCAGACAACAAGATGCAGACAACTCGTTGAATTAGGGCAATCATCCAGCATGCAACCGTGTCCATGGAGCAAACAGGGATTCGAGTCGTCGGGAAGGACTTCATAGGATGCTATGGCGATAGTCCCACGGGAGCGCTTCCGATCGCATCTGTCAGTCTAAACATTTTCCGTAGCGGCATGAACGAGCCGACTCGTTCGCTAGAGTGCAAAACGCTCAAAGGCTAACACCGAAATCCCCGGACCGATAGCTTCGCGCACTGTTCGCTGTCGACTGCGAGAGCGTTCGTCGGCAGAGTCGGTAACAAGCACTTGGTCCAGGAGACAGCGCTCAGCGATGAACGCTTCGAACTTGACACTTCTGCGCTGGGGAGGCGACGCGTTCGCGGCACCCAATTGCCGAGGAGCGCGGAACGCTTCATCTTCCGCAGGCAACAGGCTTTCGTAGACGGACGGCTCGATATCGGCTGCGGAAACGTACTGCGGATTCATTGCAGCGATATGCATTGCAACCTGTCGGCCGAGTGGCGACGGTGCCGAGCAAGCAACCAAAACACCAACGCGTGCGTGATTATGCAAATAGGAATATATTCGACCGTCCCGAAACGTGTCCGGTACTTGCAAACGGATGCCCCGGTGGACTGTGAGATTCTCGTCAGTCTTTGCGACCGCTTCTCGTAGCTCGTCGCGCAATGCCTCAAGCAGCTCCTGTACATTGGTTACCGCTCCGCGCAGGAGCAGCTCTAGTCCGCGCTGACTAACACGTTGGACGACAGGCAACTGGTGCACAAAGTCCGTCTCGGAACGGATCTCTACCATGGCACCGCACCGTTGATCAGGTGCGACCTCCAGTGCAATGAGCCCACTCCTCGTGCTGCGCTGCGCTTTCTTTCGCATCACGGTCTCTGCGTAGCTTGACAAAAGCCCCAGTGCTGCGTCCAACTTGCCGTCACACCGTTCTAATGCCTTTTTACACTCCATAACCGGGGCACCCGTCAGGTCACGAAGCTGACGGATGGAGGCTGCATTCCAGTTCGGGCTGGAGCTTAACCAGCGCCTGCCAATGTGCAGGAGAAACTGCGACCTAACCATGTTTCAAAAGAAACACTCCCCGAATCAGCGCCGAACTAAGAAGCGTGCTCAAGTGTGCGTGATCGAGGTTCGAAACAAACCCGGAACGCCCGCTGCGGTACAGTTCCTCGTGCAACTGCGCGCGAAACGCTTCTCCCGGATGTGCGGGTTGCTTTGAACTGCGAACAACCGAGCATAGGTTCCCGGCTTCGTTCCGGGCGATCTACGCGAACCCGTTTCCGTGACTCTACCGGGCACCTCTTTTCGAGACACGAAACAGCTATCACCGGAAATAAGCGTCGACCTTTTCTAGAAAAGGGCCGGCAGTGACCCGATCTTGCGGTGGAACGGGCTCGTGAGGCGAGCGCTCTAGCGCCGTGTTCAAGCCTTCTGTCGCTGGCGGACTTGAAGCTGCAGGCGCGCTTTGTGTGGGTTCTTTGCGCAGAGCACGTCAGCGTCAGGACGCGCTGTAGAGCTGTTTTCCATAGAAACAGTTCTAGAGTCAAACCGCAGCGTTGCCGCGGCGACAGCTCTGGGGTAACTGGGGGGCACCGCGGTTCGTGCGCTCCCGTGACGTCTGGCGACTGCGTCCTATTTAGGGAAAAAGTACACGAATCAGAACAACCAAACTCCATGACAGGCACAAGGCCTTGTTCTGAAGAAAACGGCGCAGTCTCCAACGCTTCCTCCGAGACATACGCGAACCTTGATGGGCCATGGGGCTTTGCGATGCCATCGGGGACCCTCGAACAGGCTAACTACATGCAACAGTATAGCCAGCTGTACTTTTGTCGTCTGGCAGAAATGCGCAACTTTTACAGCACCTATACAGATATCACGCGAGTTGCGATCTCGCAGCTGAACCCCGTTCAGACGCAATGGGTTGTGGGCATCATTTTCAAGCAGATGCCCTTGAAACCCTCGATCCTCAAGAGCTATGCCGACGACATCATGCTCACCGTCCCTGAACTGCGTCTCCTGAACTACACATCTGGTGATGATCGCGTATACGTTGAGGACGAGACTGGTCGTATCGAGTGCGTGTTCCACCCCGAAGACCGCAAACATGATGTCGTCACGGGAATGGTCATTGCGCTGCAAGGGCTGGTAGGCGCGGACGGGCTCTTTCGCGTGAACGAGATCCGACTGCCGATGCATCCCGCACCGATACCACTGCCTTGTTCGGGACAATCCGCAAAACAGTATATCTGCTTCCTGTCTGGGGTTGATGTTCGCACGCCGGCGGCACAGCTCTTCCTCGACTACGTTACAGGCTGCCTTGGCGCCGATACCGTCCAACTCGGGGCATGCATGCGAGTGATCGTCGCTGGAAACCTTCGAGGCGAACGATCCTTACTCGACCTTTTCCTGAAGACGCTTGCCGAGCACCTGCCCGTGGACCTTATGCCCGGCGAGGAGGACCCCGTGCATGCGGCCTTCCCGCAACAGCCATGGCATCGACTCCTGCTTCCCCAGAGCGCCTCGCAGGACGATGCACAGAATCGACTCGTTCGCTGCAGTAATCCGCATGCATTTCAAATCAATGGTTGTCTCTTCCTGGGAACATCCGGACAGAATGTGAAGAATTTCTGCCGCTTCTCGCGAGTTCGCAACGAACTCGAGGCGCTCCAACGACTTCTCGAATGTGGACATCTCGCACCGACTTGTCCGGATACCATGGCCTGCGTCCCGCGAGGCGACCACGACCCCCTCGTTATCCGCGAGGTTCCGCACGTGCTTTTCACTGGCAACGCGGATACCTTCAGGTACCAACAGCGTGTGTTCGGGGCAGCTCGAAACGCAGGGACGGCAGCGCCTGTGACGTTGCTGACGGTTCCACGTTTTGATGCGACCGGCACTGCAGTGCTGCTCGCACTGCCTGAATTAACGCCGACGACTTTACAGTTTTAAATACCCTGTACATGGTTGCCGAATCGAACGGCTTGTACCTAGGTCTTGATCTGAGTACGCAATCGCTTGATGCGGTGGTTATCGACCTCGATGACGCCCTGGAAAGCGCCTTCGAAGCGAGTGTGAACTTTGAGACAGACCTACCACACTACGGCACGAAGAGCGGGTTTATCTACGACCCGGAGAGCAAGCGTGCGGTGGCACCGACGCTCATGTTTGCCGAGGCGCTCGAACTTGTGCTCGAAAGACTACGGAGTGCTAAGTGCCCGTTCGAACGCATTAGAGCAGTTTCGGTGTCTGCGCAGCAGCACGGCTCTGTGTATTGGCAGAGGCCTCCGCACCTGCCGGATACCGAGAAAGACAGCCAGAAGTCGCTGGTCGCCTGTCTGCAAGAGCCAACGACTGCCTTTGCGGTGCCGTTCAGCCCTATATGGGCGGACGCCTCGACAACTGCAGCTTGTCGAGCGATTGAGGCTGCGTATCCTGGTGGAGCGAGGCAACTCGCCCGCGACACCGGTTCCCGTGCCTATGAGCGATACACTGCCGCGCAGGTGGTGAACCTCGCGCTCCATCAACCAGCGGCATATCGGCAGACGCAGCGGATTCAAGTTATATCGGCGGGTATGGTATCGATATTGTGCGGCAACTGGTGTGCCGAGGATGTCGCTGATGCGAGCGGAACGCTGTGGCTGCAGCTAGGTGCGCTGCGGCCGCGCTGGGCTCCCAAAGCGCTCGCTGCAACCGAGCAGGCTGCGGGACTCGAGTCCGGCACCCTGCATGGAAAGTTAGCAGAATCACCAGTGCTCTCGTTCACAGCCGCTGGACCAATCGCTCCGTACTTCTGTCATCGTTTCGGTTTCCGCCCCGAGTGCTTGGTCGTGACTGGAACTGGTGACAATCCCTCATCGGCAGCAGGCCTGGCTATGCGACTGGGTGATGTGTGTATATCGCTGGGTACTTCGGATACGGCTTTCGGGCGCACGAGCTCATGCGAACCCCAGTTGTTTGGTCACGTTTTTCGCAGCTCACTTGATCCGCTCGCGTACATGCCGATTCTCGTGTTCTCGAACGGTTCGCTCACCCGTGAGCGCATTCGGGGCCCAGATCGCTCCTGGGAGGACTTTGACGCCTCGCTGGAACGCACACCGGCGGGAAACCAGGGCCTCCTAGCACTGCTTACATTTGTGGATGAGATTCTTCCTCGCTTACCTGCCGGTCTGATGTACTTTGCCCAGATCGAAACGGAATCGACCAGCTCGGCACTCGCGGAGCTGAAACTGGCCCTGCTTCGCCCCGAGGACGTTGCATCACACGATGCCGTTGTTCGTGCTGTGGTAGAGCAGCGAGCGCTTGCAATCCGCTACTATGGAGAGCGCATCGGGTTACCTTTCCCACCGCAACGTGTTCTGCTCACAGGTGGTGCTTCTCAGTCGCGGGGCATCCGAAAAGTGATTGCGGATGTGCTGGGTGCACCTGTTTATGTTTTGGAACGTGGCAAAGCATCCTTGGATGCGCACGTGACCCCATGGAACACGGCTGCTCGCGGGGCTGCCCTGCGTGCCGCTTACGTCCAACGCGGTGAACAACAGGAGTTTGCTGACTGGGCTTCAAGCATTCATGCAGTGCGGTATCGCCGGGTTGCGGAGCCCAATCCCGATGCGTTCCAACTCTACACGAGTGTTATGTTGCCTGCATATGCTCGGTTTGAGGCACTGGTGGATGCGCAGTCTCGAACTGGGCCAGTTTCCTCCGCGTGAACAGTGTTGTGATTCAGGTGGAGGGCGACGAGCTCGGCTGCGATGGCGTCAGTTCGGGATACTGCACAACACCGCAGACTTAGTGAAGGGAAGAGATTGCGAGTTTACCTCGGCGATGACTCTCGTCCTGTGCGAGTTTGTCTCCGAGTTCCGGCGGACACGCTGTGTTCCAACTTTTGTTCAGAGCGCAGCGTTTCCGCGCTCGTTAGAAACTAGGTGCTGAATACCTTGTCTTATGCAAAGCGCGTGCAGAGATTCGGAGACCAGCACCGAGCTATGGAAAGTCTCACTTGCGTGCATGCGGGCGGGCATTCGAGCGGCAACGTCAGCCGAGCGCTACTTCAACCGAGCGCTTCCAGAAAACCTGGAATCCGTGCGACCATACAGTCTTATGTGACCCTGTTTCAGATAGCGCTTTTTCGCTCAGACGAGAACGTGGATCAGCTGACTGCGTCCCGTTGCAATAAAGCGTTGAACACGAATAATGACGTCACGAGTTAACTAGCCAGCCAGCCAGCCAGTCAGTCAGCCAGTCAGCCAGCCAGCCAGCCAGCCAGCCAACTGGACCAGTGCCGCAGCCATCTCCTGCTTCGAAAAGGCTATGCCTTTTTGACTGTTGACTCGCGCGCGAGTGCAGCGCTTCCCCGCGGATCCAGCAGAACGACATCATTGACGGTGACCGCGTGGCTGAGCACCGGGCTTCCATGCATAGCTTCCGCGTCCGTGGAAACGGGTGCCCCAGAGGCTCCACCGGCGCCGCCAAAGCGCATTGCAGCTGCTCGCCACAGACTCTGATAGAGATTTGCATAGGCCGCTCTTTCACTCTGAGTTGAGAAGAAACAAATCGTAGCTGAAGCCATCGTCCAAGTGAAATAGCGCCATACGCTGGCTTCTTCGGACGGTGTGCAGAGCGCCCTGTCCCAGGAAATGGCGTAAAAGTCGTAGGCCAGCCACGTGGATGCTACCAATCGCAAAAAACTGATCATCACATAATGCTTCAAGCTCGAATCAGGGCGTGGCGAGTGCATATAACTAGCCGCGCTTATCAGCACGGACTCACGGAGCAAAAGGCGAATGCACTGCGTGATCCACAACAACGAATACGTCGCCGCAATCATGCATTGAACGAACCCGAAGCGCAAAACGCTCGCCAATCTCGCGATGTGCTGCGTATCACCACGAAGCAGCAACTGCGACAGAAACAGAACGAATCCAAGCAAACCAAACACCAGGTTTCCCATCGCTTCCACCGCACTGGTCGTTGCCTGCTGCGCATATCGGGTGACGATTGCTCCAGCGAGGCTCACGGTCAGAAGCAACGCCAGGAACTGCAGGACGCCAACCATCAGTTGCGAAGTGAGCTGCCACCAGCTCGCGTCCCGGTTCAACCCTCGCCCGTGCAACATCGGAGGGTCCGCGGGCGCAGGCAACTGTGCGCCCAGGTGCGCGTCTCGTGTGTCCGAGGCGGTCGCTTCTAGCGCGCTGTTGATTGCAGTCGACCCGCCGTGGCCCGAAAACTCGTTACGACAATGCTGTAAAAGTGACTCGAGCGCACGCTTCTCTTCGGCGCATTCCTGTCGGGCGACGTTGACTGCCGCCTTGCAGGATGCATCGTTCTCTGTTACCCGCCATTGATCACGGGGACCGGCCGCAGCGAAAAGCGCTTGGCGCAGATCACCTGCTTGCTTTAGCAAGCTATCTCTTTCGCGGGCTACGCGACCCAGTTGGTCTTGTAGCATCAACTCTCGGTCGCGGAGCGCCTTATACTCGAATCGAAGTTCCGAAACGTTCGCAACATCGGGGTCGAAAAAAAGATTCTTAATCACAATCGATCCAACGCGGGTGTCCTTTACCAGGGAAATGATAGGCCTCTCTGGACGCTCTGTGAGGAACGCGTGCCAGTCGCCGAAACCGTAGTCCAACTCGTGTCGTCGCTCAAGCTCCGCACGTTGCTGCTCGGGCGGAAGTTTCGCCTTCTGCAAGCGAGACAGCGCTCCACGTTGTCCTTGTTCCAAGCGAGCTGAGACTGTTTCAGCCTCACTCGCTATGCCGAAAACCGTCTTGGGTAGCGTGTCGGAGCCAGTGGCACCGCGTTCACCGACGCTCGCTGGTGAGCTCCCAGTTGCTGGCAGCAACACCACAAGCAAAAGCAACAATAGGAAACAGGTCAACGTCAAGCAGTGCCAAGATGCGGGTGTGAAAATATGTCGCGTGCGCCCAGGCTGCACCATTGGTGGGAGGCAAGACCCCGAGAACCCGCTCCTGCTGAAGAGAATGAGCTCAACAATCCAAAATCGAGTTGCGCGAAGAATTCGGCTCACGACGTCGATGATAGGCGAATAAATGGGGGCGTTGGCGGCGGCGTACCGTCCGTCCAAACGGTCGGTGGCAACGGATGGGCACTGTCCAGTTTGGGCATCGACAATCTGTCAATATTGTCTAGTTGTGGGGCTATCGCACTTGGCAGCGCATGCAGATCGCAGCGCGCGCTCAGCGGCAACACGTTTTCCTGTTCAGTTGCAGGACGTGTTCGAAGCGCTGGTGGCGTTTTGCAGTTTAACGGCGAGAATGTTCTGCAGCTATTGTAGAATTCAGTGGAACAGATCTATGTTGCTAACGTTTGCGTACATCATCATGTTTGAGTTTCTTCTTATTGGTATGGTCATCGCCGTTTGAGAGATATGTCTGTAACTGTTTTTTTTCTGGAATGAACTGTGATCTCCAGCTTTACAGAAGCAGGTCGTTCGTTTCCCTTCAGCTCTGCTATGCGCAGTCCACGGGTGCCGATGGTAGCGATAATGTCCCGGCATTGTGGCATGCGGTTGTTGTCGACGCATTAGATGCACAGGCGTAAGTTGCGACCTATGCTCTGCCTGCTATTTTCATCTTATTTGTATGCATCCTCGGTGCCGTCGTCTCAACACTGACACCTGACAGCGGTCAGGTACTCTCAAGCACCTATGGATCTGCGCCCTCCGAACGCTGCACTATGGTGCGTGAACGCCTCCTTTATCGCTCGATGCACGCCCTTGACGGGTACAGAAAGCTCTGCATCGATGCCGTCCTCGGTTTCCGCGCCCGATGCAGTACCGTATGCTACCAGGCTTGTTCTGCTCGATACGCTCGGAGAGTACTCCGTATGTTGCACGTGCAAGCGCGCGCTGTTCCATTCCATGGAGGATCTGTGGAAGGCGACAAATCTATGACGAAATAAAGCATCAGAAGAAAAATCGAGGCTGGAGTCTATGTCGAGAAATCGCGATCCGTGTACATGCCGCACTCGTAAAGCGATACCGCACTCTCCGCTGGATGCGGTCCGCGCGATGACTCATGCCAAAGTCCAAGAATCGTTTCGATGCGAACCGAAAGGACGAGAGCCCGCAGTACCTTATATTATGAGAAGGATCGCGGTACTGTGGAATCCAGTCTTGTCGATGTTCACAAAGATAGGGAAATCTGTCTTCGGAATGAAATCTATTATTTGACGCGACAAGTCCTGGGAACTCTCAGCATGAGCTTGTGAACAAGTATTCGAAAGACAACGCGGTGCACTATCACTCGTCAATCCAGCTGTGCGCATTGCTGTGCGCTCCAGTTGCCTTGAACTACAAAGATCTTAATCTTGAAGAATCTCTGATTTGGGCATGATACATGTACGGAAGGCAGAATAGTCGAGGCCTGCACACATCTATGTCAGTGAAACAAGAACGCTTTACGAGCATGGAGGGAAAATATATATTCACTCACAGAGGCCTTCGAATCTTCTTCAACCGGCGGCCTGCTTTCTGTTTCAGCTTCTCCTGACTCACTTCGAGCTTCAGAGGCTGCCCCATAAGATTGGATCGCGTAAGCTCATCGGGTCTCGTCTCCAGCACCGCATATCATCTGAGCCTGATGGCGGCGTTGAAGTCACGATTCATGAACTCCATGCGTCCGCTGCAGCCGGTTGAACGCCTCAATGCATGGATTGATAGAACACGTGCCCTCTGCGTCACCATAGTCCCGCCACCTGCTTCTTCTACTGCTTCGTCAGCTGCTCTTCCTCGCATGATCGTCCGTGAGAAGAGCATGTTTTTGTTTATCTTCCAGAAGCTGGCGGTGATGGACCTCCAGGATTCCCAACTTTCACGTCCGTACCTTTCCCTTAGATATTGTACTCTGAAAATAAACGCAGTTTGAATGCGTCTGCTATAAACCGGAAAAAAAGCATTTGATGACATGCACTTGACTGTGGAACGCAATTGAGGTGAAAGGCTCTAAAAACGGTTCGTGAAAAATCGCAATGGCACCAACGGAGCGCTCGATCCTGTGTCCCAAAGTAACTTGATACGGTGCAGAACTGATGACGCGCCTTTATGGCGGAAAACTGGGACTTGAGCTTTGTTTCCAGAGCTACCTCGGCAGTGGCTTTGCCTTGCCTAGCACTTTCGAAAAGAGGCCAGTGCAGTGCTGTGGTCAACCTCGAAAGACAACTCGGAAGCTGCTCCAGTCTCGTTTACGACGAACTAGGACGACTCAGGCTCGCCGCGGACCACACGGACAGTGGCCCGACAATCGACTAGCAGAGTTTGCGACCAAGTCAGGTAAGCAGCGCCCCATCTTTGTTCCAGTCGCTTCAGCTGTGCCGCCAGCACCGGAATACGCCGTCCCGGGCACGGTCTATCTCGTGGGGGCCGGCCCCGGCGCCTACGAGCTGCTCACGCTACGGGCGTGCAGCCTGCTACGCACAGCCGACGTGGTTCTATACGATGATCTCGCCCAGGGCTTGATAAGTGAAGAACTTTGGAATCGCTTGAATCGTAACAATCCGCCATCGCTAACGCTTTGTGTCGGCAAGCGAAGGTACAAGCAGCGCGAAATCAATGAGTTGATGGTGCATCAAGCCAAGAACCTGAACCGAAGTGTGCTACGCCTGAAGTGCGGTGATCCCAGTCTCTTTGGCCGTTTGCACGAGGAAGTCGCCGCATTACGCGAGTCCCAGATCCCTTACGTGGTGGTTCCCGGTGTGTCGTCGTGTACGGCGGCACCGATCGCAGCGGGGATTTTTCTCACGGAACGGCAACACGGACGCAGTGTGTTGTTGCTCAGCGGCCATGACGCTTCAGAGATTCCATATGAAGCAGCCGCTTGCGCTGCGGACACGCTTGTGCTCCTCATGGTCGGCAGGAATTTAAGTGCTGTGGCTGCAAGGCTCCTCGACCAGCTGTCGCCCAATGTGCCCGTGGCGCTCTGTAGCACAGTCGATGGCCTTCAGTGGAGAGGCACGCTTCAGGCGGCGGCCACTGGCGAGGCTACACAATTTCTTGTAGATGCAAAAACAGGAGAACTAAGGACAACAGTCGCAGTCATCGGAGCAGTTGTTCAGGACATCACTAGTCCCGGCCAAATCGCGGGCGTGTTTCAGACATGAGGCTGTCGTCGGGCATTGCATCTGCAGAAGAGGGCTCCAACGGGTGAATTTACCATTTTGCGAACCGATTGGTGGCAAATGCCGCATTCTGCAACCAAAGGAGTGGCTCCGGAGCTTTCGCAAGAGAATATGCCATATAGCGTACCGATTCTTGGGGAATTGTGCGCCCGGCAACACAAAGCGTTACCGGGACGCGGATCAAGCATATCCCGGAACCGGAGCTGCCCAATAGTTGGGAGCATCATTATAGGCTTCTGCGAGAATAGTGGTTGCTCGTCAAATTTGGGGAATATGGGAACGGGGTGGTGCAGACACTGGTTCAGGTACCTGTCGAGTTCGCGAATCGTGCCTCTCTGAGGCGCGTTCATTGCCAAGCGGGGAATACTCGTTTTCAAGGACGAAACATCGAGTTTATCTGTAGCAATTGCAAAGCATTCAAACCTGTTCGGATGATTGTAACGCTGCCGCGCATGCGCCTGTTGGCTGTAGGTCGCCACTTGCAGTATCTGCGCAGAAAATAGAGCCCAAACACGAGATGCACTCGGAGCATGCGGGTGTGCTCGTAATCCGAGTCGTCCTATTGAACGAGCGCAGTGTGTGGTTGCAAGTCGCCACTCTGAGGACTGAGCTGCCCTCGGGCGGGATGGATTGAACGACGCCAAGTTTCGCTCGTTGAAGTCCTTGTTGTTTTGACGCATTAGATTCTTCTGCGTGGTGCGAGCGCTGTTCTTGCAAAATACCGAGAATGCGAACCAGTGCTCGCCAGGCGCTTGCGTCTCGCTGCGGACCCCTGACGAAGACGATCTCGATGTGTAAAGTGAATGCTTGCAGCATCGACAGCTCTAGACGCGAGTATGGAGAAATAAGCGACAAGACCTACAAACCTACTTGAACCCAAAGCGATCGTTCATCGATCAACCGATCATTCAGTGTGACGGGGGTATCTATACGGCATGCGTTACTGATTTCTTCGACCCCGAGGTGCTGCCTGCTCAAAAGCCAACGAAACATCTGATCTTATGGGTAATGACGTGCACGCTTTTTTCGGGAAATATACTTCTTTATGTATGTGAGCGCATTCAAACTGGAGGCACGCCACAGGAAAAGCGATGTCGCAGAGAGTGCGCCAGCGCACAAAAGTGTCCACGAAAAGTGCACGCTGCGCGATGTTCTCATGGTGCACGATCCATGATTCCAGACCGGACTTACCCAGAGTGGCAACCTCGCCGAAATATCAGGCTAGGCTCCACTGTTTCTACCCGGATGCTTCAACATCCGTCCAGCGCCAGACCGGTATCTGATCAGAATCAGGTCATGGGGAGGACAGCAACGTGTGCATTGCATTGGGGGCAAGCATTCACGGTAGCCTGCAGCAATAGGGGATGCTGCAGGATGCATACATCCAAAACAACTCCTCCTCATAGGCGAATGCCGTCCCCAACTAGGAGACAACTCCCAGATCGTTCAACGACTCTTTCGCGTTCAAGCAAACCCCGCGCTGTTCTCCACTACGAAACAATGGCTTGATCGAGCCAGCGACCTGCTGTGAGCGGGAATCGGTGCGGACTCCCTAGGTGGCACCCAATACGTCATAGCGTAAGTCGTCGGGCGAAAGGACGGCGTTGCCAGCTTCCCCAACGCGTCAACTCGAAGCTATGCGCGATTCTGCATGCACTGACTGCAGAGATCAGTCGCTTTCTCGGAGCCTCGACCAGGAGGAAAATGCTTCTCCGAGCTCGATGGTATACCGGAGAATACGGACGAAGGTCTGTGAACTTGTCGTGAGCAATGCCGAGAAAACAGCAAAGGTTCTCTCGTTGCTCCCACTGTCTTGCCGCTTTCGACGGAGCAGCGACATCCTTATCTGGATACAAACCCCCGAGCAGTCACCACACGCGTTGCTGCGGGCTTCTGTTTTGAGCCAATCCTATGAGAGGAAATCACCTCGCTCCCATGACCAGCACCTCCGTTGGGTACTGCACACGGCATGTGATGTGTTGCTGTATGGCGTTCGCGCCTGCCCTAGCCAGGCTGCCTCTTCACCAGAAGGGACAAAAGTGTACCACACAATGTTCGGGCCATCGAACCGCATACCGTTCCATTCTTTTGCTTTTTTTCTGATCGTGAGTTCGTATGAGCGTTTAGAGGAACCGTGGGATCCCCAAAAGCGCAATGATTATCGGCATCCGGGAAAGTGTTCACCATGCAGCCTCATTCGCTTCAGAGTCATGAGCCATCACCATCCATTTTGCCGTTCTGGATCATGGTTCGTCCATATGATCCTCCGGGTACCGAGTGCCTTCCGTGTGCGTCCACGACGACGCCTGTAGCGGATATGCGCGGACTAGGCACATGGAGAAGGCCCAGCTTTTTCAGGCGGCCGCATCGATGAGGCAGGTGCGCCCAGCAGCCGATCGCTGTGGCAACGCGTCTCCTCAGGAAATTCAAATCGAGACGCAGTCGACGGGTGCGGACTTCGACACCCGCCGCCTGCAGACCGCGTCGGTAGCGATGTGTTCGCAGCGGCAGAGCGTTCGCTGCTGCCTCCAGGACGTGTGTTCATAAACTCGGGTCGAGGAAACTTGCAGTTGGGGCGCCCTGGGGTGGAAAACAGTTGTTTTGAAAAGTTTATAACCGTGGGTGTAAGTGCCGGCAGGGTCATCACTGACAGGTCTCGCAGGGGGCTTTGCAGCCGTTCCCAGTTCCGAAGTAAGCCCGTTAGCAGGGACGCATCTGGTGCCTGCGGTGCGGTAGCGCTAGCGAAAACCCAGACAAGCAGGCATCTGTGCGCATTGATCATCTCTGTATGATGTCCCCTGTTTACTTGGGGTTTTTTGCCGCGTTCCCTGCGGTAACGATGCTGATAGACCTTTCAGTGCTGCTGCCCGGGCAGTGGCCGCCGCACGCGCTCGGTGCGCTGCGCAGCACACTCCACTGGTGGACGAGCACCCACGACCCGCTCATGGGCCAAGCCCCTGTGTGGTTCAAAGCTATGACACTTGTAGAGGTTGCGATCATTCCTGGCTACAGTGCGCTCGCACTACGGTCCCTGGTCCGCAACTCATACCCGCCGTGGATGGTGCCGCTCACATTTATCTTTTCGACAGTTTGCGTCTACTCTGTGTTGCTCCTGGCCGCCGAAAATATCTATGGCCTGAAGCGGAACCTTCTGGACAAGGACGGGACGCCATGGTTGCTCGCGTATGCACCATTTGTGCTCATCCCGATGCTGTGGAGCAGGCACGTGCTGCAAGCAGTGGCGAATCACGGCAGGGCTGCGCCACCGGCCAAGGTACTCGCAGATCTTTCGAAGCGTCGCACGAACCGATCGACTGCTGGGCGAAAGGTGGAAGCGAATACACACACTGTAGCAAGGGAGCGCAGGAAAAAATCTCCCGCGTCTCTCACAAGCTCAACGAACACTGAGTCGAGCCATCGAGTAACACCCACTGTACAAGAGGCTCGCTTGCTTGTCGGCGAGGCCGACATGCGGACTCCCATAACGACCCGCAGTGGAGCACAGGCCCGCAGAGCTCGTCGGAAAACGGCTGACGTTCCCGATACACACCAAGGAGCCTGAATGCACCAGGCCATCGTAAGTCGAACAGGACGCGTCGAGCACTGCGCAGTATAGGCGTTGCGTCGTGGATGGAGCATGCTGCACGTTTGATCTTTTGTTCGCTACCAGACCATCGCAGGGCAGGTTCCAGAACGCACCACGATACACGCGAGCTGTATGAATGGGTTCCGAAGCCACGCACTGCTTTTTTTGGGAAATCTGGACCCCGAGAGAGCACTTTCGGTGCAGTGCTGCAGTACGACGTCTAGATTTGGAGTCTGCTGAAAGCTCAGCGCATCTAGCACAGGCACTTGTAAACTTTTCAAAGAAGTTTCATTTGCAAACATAAAGGCTGGCTTGCTCGACGGCATGAACTCTGGACAAGGAGCTTCTGTGGATGAATGTGCCGTGTTCGGTCCTCAAAGTTGCTGATAGGGCAAAGTGCCGCAAACTTGCTTCCCTACCTTAATGAAAACGTGAAACTGCATCAAAATTACGGAGGGAAACGTCCACTCGCATGGCCCTCCGCGCTGCCGCGTGAAGCTCATGGTGTCCGTGCGATCGATTCTCGGGGCTCGAAATTCATTTCAGACCAAAACGGATCTGGTACCCGTAACAAATACGAGTCTAAGCACTAAAGTTTGGATCGCTTTCCACTGTAACCAACACCAACCGTCGCGAAATTTATCTGTGACTGTTTACTTTTCCTCTCTCGGATCACAGTCCTTGAATAAGTTGGTTACTCCATTTTGCTCCAAGCTCCTTTGCTAGCAAGCGAAGCATGGTGATGTCAGCGTAAAAGTCCCGATTTCATTGCGTCCGGTTGATGTCGACGCATTTGATGCGCAGGCAAATATCGCGGTCAACGCATCGCTTGCGATTTCCATCTTCTTTGTCTACAGCGAACGTGCTCCCTTCCGACCGGTGACATATGGTTGTGGTCAGGTGATCGGATGTTTCCAGGAAACCGCGTCCTCCGAGGGCTGTTCTGTTGCTCTTCATACCCTGCATCATCGCTCAGTACATGCTCTTGACGAGTACAGAAGGCTCCCCCCGATGCCCTGCACTGTTTCCGCGCCCGGTGCCATACCCTAGAATCACGAGCTTCTTCTCTGAAATGCTGTTTGCGCGTACCCTCATTGCTGGACAAGCAGGCGGAAGCTGTTCCATTAGATACAGGATTTGTGGGACGCAATCTTGCTTATGAAGAAAATGTGCTGGAAAGAAGACTCAGGGTGCAGAACAAGTCGAGAAATTTCATATCGTAAACTCTATTTTCATGCAAACCGTCAACACATGCTCCTCTGGAAGCGATCGACGCGATAACAGAATTCCGTATCCAAGACTGGTCTGCATGCAAACACAAGTGACGGGAGCCTCTGGGAGCATATCTCTCGGGAAAAATATCTTGCTGCTTTTCAATGCCGTTTCGTGGATGGCCGCAGATAAAGGAGGATTTGTCTGCGAAACGGGATCCATCATTTGACGTTACAGGTTCAGCAGAATTCCGGCATGAGCTTGTGAACAAGTCGTCGAGGTACGACAACGCGTTTTTCCATCGTCAATCGAGCGGTGCGAAACACTGCGCCTACGAATTGTCCTGAATCAGTAACATCCATAATTTGAAGTCAGCGTCCTCTTAGGATGCGCTACATAAAGAACGGAGAATAGTTGAGGCTTGCACGCATGAATGAAATTACGATATCGGGTAGGTTACGGTTGTATATGCGATGGCATCGCCAGTTACCCTGAATCCGGTGAGGTAACGAAACCTGCCTGCAAAGCGTCGAACGTATCACTCCATAAATATGACCTAGAATCCTGTAATGAAACAAGCATCCAGAAGCTTTCTTTGTTAGTTTCCGAATTTCCGAGCCGTCCAGTTACTAAATATTTGGAAAGTCTCGATAAGCACGAGTGGAGCGGACAGTTCAGTGTTCCACTTGAATCTGAACCACATGCAGCAACAATGTCGGGTGCCGAACGCACACAAAATCGCATGGAGTGTTGCCCCCATGAAGCAGCGCCTTCCAGCATCGCCACGAACTGCAACCTAGAAATACTAGCGCTTTGGCGATGCCTGCGTTTGGCCGGCCCTGTCACGAGTTGTCAAGCGCTGGACCTGATGCTTCCGACGTCCAGGTCGCCGCCTCGGAGCCGTGTGTGTCGAGCTTAGAGTGCCCGTGAGAGTCTCGACATTGCAGTGCGAGTCGCACAGTATTTGCCGACGCCCTATACGACTTAACTGTCCGAGCCACAATATCTCAGATGGACTGCAGCGGCTCGGGCAGGCGTCTCTGTTCTCCATGCATAGATGAAGAAAGGCGGCATCGGCAGCGTCCGCAACGCTGACGAGGCATGGCGTCGGCGACATTTCCCACTCTCTGCCTGCTTATGCAATGACTGAAGTCTTTCACCTGTTCATGAACTCGTGCGACCCTGAGCCGATATCAGTTTTTATTCGATATTCTGATCAGGCTTGAACGTAAATGCTGCAATCAATAAGTTTGGAAGCAAGGGTTCTTGAGACGCGGAAGAAGGGCGCGTCCAAACACGAGGTGTCCGTAGCTCGCGGGCGAAGCAACGCTGCTGCCGAAGCGACGCTGCAAACTGCACAGCATCCGTCACAACATGCCGTCCTGGCATACCAGTGCTTCGTGGCCCCGATGTCACCGCTGCGTCTGCAAAGAAACTCGGAGAATAGGACGCGGCGACTTTGCTCTGTAAGAACGAAGCGACGCTTCGGAAACACAGCGCAAAAGACACAGCGCCTCGAGATTCGTTCGACGGTGCCCAAGTCAGAGCAACCTGCTGTTGGATACAAAATAGTGGACGCTCTCATCGAGTCCAAAGTCGCAGAGCTTTATCCGCACTTTGCACAAGTTGATCGCCGAACCGCCTACCATCTAGGACGGATACTGCAGACATTCCGTGCACATCGCCTTGGTACACACCATTTTGCGAGCATCAACGGATACGGACACGGCGACATAGGTCGAGACACACTGGATGCCATCTATGCGGACCTCTTCGGTACAGAGGCGGCACTGGTGCGCGCACAGTTCTTCTCCGGGACGCATGCAATAGCCTCGTGTCTGTTCGGGGTCCTGCGCCCCGGAGATGAGATGCTTTCGATTAGCGGGAAACCCTACGATACCCTCGAAGAGGTCGTTGGCCTGCGACCCAGTGCCAATGGGGCTGGAGGCTCCCTTCGCGATTTCGGAATCGAATACCGAGAGCTGGAGCTCAGTGCACCTCACGGGAACATCCTCGATTGGGATGCGCTCGCCCAAGGAACCTGCTTCTCACCGAAAACCCGCCTGTGCTTGATCCAACGCTCCCGCGGATACGCCTGGCGACCGTCGATTTCCGTCAAGGATATCGTTCGTGCTGCTCGAATCATCAAGAGCCACCGGCCAGACATGATTGTTTTCGTCGATAATTGCTATGGCGAGTTTGTTGAGGAGTTTGAACCTACGAATCTTAGCGACGACATTGACCTTATGGCAGGATCGCTGATCAAGAACCCTGGCGGGACCCTTGCGCTCGGCGGCGGTTACGTAGTGGGGCGTGCAGCGCTGGTCGCTGCCGCAGCTAACCGCCTCGCAGCACCGGGCGTCCACGGGGGCGCCACCTACAACCTTAATCGAGTCAACTATCAGGGCTTATTTTTGGCGCCTCAGATGGTAGGAGAGGCGCTTAAAGGGGCAATGTTAGTCGCTACTACGCTTCTTGAGCTCGGGTTTGAGGTATCGCCCATGCCGCCTCAATTCGGAGGAGAAGCAGCCCATCGCACAGATATCATTCAGGCCGTTCGACTCGGCGCGCCCGAGCTGATTGTTGCCTTTACTCGAGCGGTGCAGAAATGGTCCGCTGTAGGTGCATATGTCCAGCCTACAGCCGGTGCGACACCAGGTTATGAAGATCAGGTGATTTTCGCCGACGGCACCTTTATGGAAGGAAGTACGTTGGAGCTTAGCGCAGATGGGCCACTTCGTGAACCCTATGTTGTGTACGCACAAGGTGGCACGCACTGGACGCATTGGATTCATGTCTTGCGTGAGTTCGGCGCAGTACTAGATCAACAGCGCCACGTAAAACTAGGGTAATGATCCACGGAACAGCATTCGCCAATGCATGATGAATCCCGAGCAACGCTGTGGCGTCCTGCGCGTCGAATTTACAATTTGCTGCTACATACTGGCGTTAAAACACCCTGGTTCAGGCATGATGATACGGGTTGCGCAGAGCCGCGATAACGCTGCGTGCAGCACCGAAAGTTGCAATCTCTGATTGAGGGCAAGCGAGGCGTCATCATCGACGACTGGGGCAGCGCTTGTGCGGGACCTCGAGATTCGCTTCAAGGCTTACATGCGCAGTGGGTTCCGGTGAAAGCGGCACCAAATCATGGAAGCTGCGCACTTGAAAAATTCACCTCATGGATGCAACTGAACCCTGCAGATGCCCAGGCGTTGCACTGAGCAACCTGGGAGTCATTTCGCTCGGCTCCGCTGCATAACCGCGTGCATCATCACGGTTGCGCAGAGTCGAGTCCAGTGCCAAAACCCTCGCCAACAGAACTTGTCCGTCGTGTTTCTTTTCACTGTGCACGCCCATGCCAACTAGCCGAGCAACGTCTACTGATCGAAAGACGAGCTACTTTCCAATAGCTCGTATGGGTTCACGTAGGAGTCAGTTCCGTAAATTGGCGGTTTATGCTGAACATTGTGACCCCCGCCATGAACCGCACCCGCCCCGTATATGAAAACGAACAGAACTCCCGACAAAATCGAGAGGAAGAAAATGGACCCCACAACGAACAGCGCCTGCGAGCGCTCTTGCTGCGCCCTCACGTAGGTACGAACAGTCCGACCACCGCGTTCACGTCGCAACGGTGCCTCCAGAGCACTGTCCTTGGTCGGCGGCACACGCCCCGCGACGGGTGCCTCTTCGCTGCCGTATAAGTCCCGAACGCGCCGCCTCAGTGACTCTAAAAGTGCGCTGTCTGAACCGTCCGGTTGGTCATCGGGCGAAATCGGGTTTTCAGGGCCATCTGGGAACGGTCCACTGGCTCGCAGTTTCCCAAGGCGACACGCAAACCGCTGACGCCCGAGGTACCGAGGACCAACGCGAGCAGCGCACGTACTAACACGAACAGTGTGACCCGTCTGTAGCAAGTGACGAGACGCAAAGGCAAACGCTGGCGCCCCACGAGCTGATACCGCCTCGTCTCTACGAAGCATTTCCGCTCGTTTGCACGCTCAGGAGCACTAGCCCGAGCCTAAACCAATGCTAGAATTGCGCACAAACTGGAAGCAAGCCGCGGATTGCGTGCTGCGGGCGTGCAGGGCGCATGTGGCTGCGCGTGCGCGTAGAAGCGCCTGAATTCCCCGTACTGCTCTCGTGTAGGCCTGGTGCAAAGGTCGTTAGAGGAGTCCCGGGGCACGTGCCTGTTGACCGGAAAATGAACCCTTTCTCTGCCGCATTTTCAGCGAGAAGGGCTATAATTAGAGCGGTGAATTCTCGAGTGCAAGTAGTAGCACACCCTTTTCGTACATGTTTGTATATCTCCCATGTATTCAACAAAAGGAACACAGCATATAGATTGGAGAAAGGCCGTCTAAAGCTTCATTGAAATCACTGATAGCTTTCAAAGAAAGAGCGTTCCTCATCCAACCTGGCTATTCTAGGAGCGGCTGGCGATGAGCTGTCCTTCAAGTAGTTTCTATCCTGAAGTCCGTTCAATCAACATGGAACTTATCAACCGCTTTGTACGCGACTGTTCACTCGAGAATCCGATTCATTTCATGCCTTCTCGGAGAAATGCGTCCGAGGACACCACAGTATATGAAGTTTTCATGTCATGAATGTAAACGTTGACGATGAGACTCGGATGCACAAAGGCACTCTTCCAGGCGAAAGCGGCGCGCGTTGAATAACGCACGATCGATTCCGTACTGAAATGCGAACGTTGGTGACAGCATGGAGTGATGGTCATCGCGCTTGATGAGACTTCATTCGGCCGAGACGGTAGGCCTGTATACTACTTTTCAAAATGGCGCAGATTGCTCTTCCTAAGGAGTTGACAGGCGAGCATGCCGACAACATCAGCTCCGGCTGCGGCGTCATCGCGTGGTCCGCCAGCAATCGACACACAGACAGGACCTTTCAACAGCTCATCTCTCATCGAAGCGAGTTTCATGGCTTCTCTCTCCGGAATTCTTCTCTCCTGGTGCCAGACAATGCCGCTTTCCAGCAACGCAAATGCTGTGGAGGAGTACCCAATGTAGACTGGCGTTGAGCTGCTCCTTGTAACAGCCTATTCTCTCTGGTTGAAATGATCCCGCGTCTTTTCTGATGCCATATGCCATTTTGATGCCCAAGCATCAATATACAAGCAGTTAGTGACCAGGACAAGATTTATCGATATGGCGTTGTCTACCTTCACGAGAACGAAACTGGGTCGTTCCTCCTCTGCTTGTGCTCAGGTGCAAACGGGAAGACGCGCTACAGTCAGTAGACATGCTCGCAACGAAAGTGACGAAAAGGCACTGGAGGGTGAGTAAATTCATATGTGCACTGGAAAAAGAGAGCTCCTTTACCGCCGTCCATCCATTCCGTCTAAATCCCGAGATGCAAACCAGATAAAGAACATAGTGAACACATCCATGCACTCCGCCAAGCAACAGGGAAAAAGAACCCATCACGTAGCGAAAAGAAAGATCCTCCAGAATAGAGCACGAAAAGAAAAGGAAGGAGAAATTAACGAAGTGGGAAGATCAGCCTGTAACCATTGTCGAATCCTCACATTGAAACACATCAACGGTCAGAATCATCCAAAGAGTAACATACAGGACGCTTTCATAGAAAATGCAGCTTCATGTTCGAGCATATTTCGTCTCGCTGTTTCCGCTTTGACGTACCATGTCAAGAAACTGTTTGTGCGTGTTCCATGCAACGGGCTGGCAACTGTCCACCTCAGCCTGGAATCGTTGGATCTACCCGTCGCGTGATACCGCGAATGCTACTCGGGACAGAGGACACATGGCGGTATGACCGTTCGATCAGAGGTTTGGAAGCAAGCTCCCTTGGACCTCGATGATGCGTCGCTGCGCCACCTGGTCCATCAAAACATTTACAGTGAAGGATTCAAAAAACTGTCAAACCAAGCTCAAAAGCCATATCCAGGATGATGTCGAACGCTTCTCGAGGCGCAGCCTTTGGGCTTTGTATAAATTGTACCCTCTCGTTACTGTTCCAGAAAAGTAGGGACAGAGAGAAAGGATTCTTTGGCATGTCGACGGAGGCAAATGACGAGTTGGTTGCTGTTGAACTTGAGTTCGTGGAGAGGTCGGGCGAATGCCGCTACAAGCGCGAGAGTCGCTCAAGTCATGCTAGCTCATCGCATGTCGACCGCCTCCGGACCGATCGATGTCTTTACTAAAAGACAGTTGGAGCGTAAGCGCTGCCTTGCGTGCATCTGGCGCAACGACGTTTTCCTGAACACAGCGCTCCAGAGCAAAACAGATCCCTTCACCGAATCCGAGTGCCCGTGCCTCCTCGAGCGCCTTTCCGTTGTGACTACAAATATCCCATCATGGCCAACTATATCACCGTAGGAGCTTCAGTACTGCATGTCCGTTTCCGTGATTTACGTCTAATCTGGGCGGGCAATCAGGAAATTTTCGAAAGACTTTGTAAAGAGCGCTAGCTGTGTGCGTCCGGGGTTCCTCGTATTCGCGGGAGAAGTGGAGCGCATTACACAGGAACCAGGGAACCCGACGACACATCATTGAGCATGAACTTCGTGAAACTTGCGCATGAATCAACAGATGAGGTTCATTTTCAGCAGTTCAAAGTACATGAAAAGAAAGAATTTTCTATGACCATGGATCCCAGGTTGTCGAGCACCATGGCCGACGCCGTCCCTCTAAACCAAGAGGTGAGGCGCGAAGACCCGAATGGGAACCAGGTGAAGCTGCTCAACTTTCCCAGGGCTTGGCATTATCGGGAATTGGGTATGGTGGACGCCAGGAAGCATGCCAACAACCGGAATGGCGTCGCGGTCCATCTGGACGCTGTGCGCGTCATATCGAGCTGAGCGCGGTGCTCTGTACGCTTCATTTAGGGCATGCATGGGCGTCCAAATGGATGCTGCAGACGCTTTTTGGCGGGAGTCCTTGAGACCGCGCTTGAGGCACCAATTTTTTCGCATGTACGGAGGCGAGAAAGGTGCATCCGCGAACTTGTTCAATGACGTGGAGAAGGAAATGACCAATACGTCGTGAAGTTTTGTGGTAGTCTAAGGCACTTGACTCTCTGTAGAGCGCAACTGCCGCACTCCTACTCGCTTGGAAAGAGAGTGCGACGCCGACGGGAACCGATTCCGTACGACTCCCATCGAAGCAATTCGGACGACACACACACATCACGAGCACTGGTGCTCGCCGGAGCACATTGAAAAGCATAGGATGAAAAGGGTTGAAGACACGAAATGCTTTGCGGTAAGCTAAGCGAACGTCAGACGACAACGCAGTTCAAGATGAGAGGCTTCGTATGGTGCGATTTCACAAACAACAATGCGCCCAAGCATATCTGGTCAGATAACTGAACGTTTTTGTCAGAATACAGAAATTTGGCGGGCTTCCGGAGCGTCCAGCAGTTTCGAGTTGGGCGAAGTTTCCAGAGAATCGCTCAGTAACCGGTGTGAACATTTTGCTGACAAGTTGTAGATTTGCAATGACCCGTAACAATGGCGTGGCGAATGGACAGTGGGTTTTCGCCAAGAGCTGGGTACTGGGATTGCGTGGGTAAGCCATCCAGCAAATCTGGAGCACCGCGCATGTCCACCGGGATAGATTTAATCTTGTCATCTGGTAGAAGGTGATCGAGATCCGTGATTCGATGTTACTGAGTATGCATTGCTCCACGGTCACTCTGTGGCACACCGGAAAGGAGCTTGCCGGCGTCGACGAACTCTCAGAGGAAATGCAGTTCCAGTTGTCTTTCGACGAAATTTCATAATACATATGGCATTGTCTCGGCGATGGAGTCATTGAAACAAACACGTTCTACGAAAATGAAAGGCAAATAAACATACCCACTTATCGGCGTCTCTCGGGCCTATTTTTGACCAGCTGACTGCTATCGGCTTCAGTTTCTCCATGCACGCTGCGAGCACCAGAGCCTGTCCCACAAGGTTTGCTCGCATCAGGTCCCTAGGTCTCGTCTTGAGCAGCCCAGATCGTCTGATGTTGATGTCGGCGTTGGAGTCTCGGTTCACGCACTCCATGCGTTTCCTTGCGCTGGTTGAGCACAGCAATGGAAGGATTCATCGGACTCGCACCCCCTGCGCGAATACACTCTCATCATCGCCTCGTCGGGCAAACACCTTTACTCACCTGGCATCCCGCTTCTTAGTTTGTTTTGTCACTTGCTCTTCTTCGCTCGATCGTTGATGAGAAAACTATTCTTCGTTTTTTCCGGCAGCCGGCGATAGCGGCCCTACGGGATCCTCGGCTTCTATGTGCATACACTTCCTTGGAATTTCTATTTCTTCAAATGAATGCAGTTCATTATGCCCTTAGATAAGGAACTTCCCGGAGGCAGAGGAACTTGTGGAAGAACGACGAAGTGTACCCTGGTGTCACCATGCTGAAACCTGCAGCGATTCGCCCAGTGCAGCGATCACCACGTTTTTCAATTGGAAACACTCCTTCGATGGGGTAGAGCAACGGGAAGTACCAAGAAGTGAAAACCTGCTCGTCCCCGATAGATTCGACGAAAGTTCGAATGCAAGGAGAATGGTGAAATGCCACCTTTTCGAATAGAAGAACGTCGCCAAACGTTAGGGAAAATCCTTCAACGATTCGGAAAAGAGGGTGCTACTGTATGCGCCTTCTCTACGAGCGAAACTGAGGTCGCCAAATGAATCCACTGCAGCTAGAAGAGATCACGATATCCTCGTTCTCTTCGAGCTCGACCGTACACACAACGGGCTCCACATCCGCAGGTATCCATATATGCTCCGTTCGGTTCCTCCGAAGGAAGTCGCATCGACTGGAAAACCAAACCGACGTTCCTCTGCTTCATACCGATCGCTGACTTCAAGGAACGCTGTCGTTGCGATTTCTCTTGAAGATGGCCAAGCTTGAACTACGACTTTTTTGCGAATGTATCCCAGTGTTTTCAGGACAACACGGACAAGATGTTGAGAAAGAGAGAAGCCCGTGGCGTCTATCATCGTCACTTTTGCTTTCAGTAAAAAAATCAATGGGTCGTTTTCCAGCATCGACTGCAAGCAGTCTTTGAGAATATCGGTTCTCGACGCAGAGCGCTTCCACTTTCTATCGGTGTTCCTTAACCATCTGAGAAAGGTGGTATAATTGACCTGAATGAGGAAGGCAGTCCTCCCTGCACTGTTCAATAAAGAATATATATCATGCAGTCATTTCGACTCCGATACATGCGGTACAGTGCATAGTGGCTTCGATAGTCTGCTATACATTACGAAAAAGCATTCGATTACTCGCAGCGGCCGAGTCACAGTACTGAGTTGAGAGACTAATCCAGCAGGTATGCGGTGGAGGCTGCAGGCAAGTTGCTCGATTCACATCTATTTTCGCAAACCGTGACCAAAACAGCGCCGGGAGCGCCAGCGTATGACCCAGCTAGCTTTACAAAAGTATCCGGCTGCACTCTGTTGGTGAACGCTATTCAGGAAACGTTTAACCGTGGGCACGGTCAAGAGAACTGAACCAGCGCAGCTACGTAAGGCACTAGGGACCTATGAGCTTGTGAGCATTAGTGCTGCAGCTCAAGTTGCGTGCACTTTTGTCCGAAACTCGCCTAGAACAAAGTTAGTCTTGCGCTCTAATCTCTACGAAAGCGCAGAGTCCACACTCACAAGAGGCAGCATGTACGCTTCCGAGACTGCCTCAACGCAGGGGCTTCCTGCACTGGAGCTGGATCCGGAGGAGCTGCTGGCACAGGTACAGCTGCTTCGCGCCGCGGTTGAGGGTTCTCGTCGAGAGTCCCGCGAGCTCGTAGGCGCTCTAGAGCGAGAGCGGCGTTTGAACTTGGAAATGCGTCAAAGATTCGAAAGACAGTTCGCTGCTGTATCGGACCAGCTTCTGCAGCTGAACCACTTGCAAAAGGAGTCGGAAGCCTTGCTTCAAAGTTTACAGGAGCAGCTGAACGAGGCCGAGTTGCAAAAAAATGCAGCCCAGCGGGAGCTCGCGTGTGTGCAACGACAACTGAGCCTAGCACGGGCAGAGGCAGACGCGGGGAAGCGTGTCCTAACCACGATCGCTGAAAAAGAGGCGTTGCTGCGTAAGACATCACAAGCGAACGCTGACTTGCAACAGATCGTCATGCACTTGCAGGCTGAGCTCCGTAATTCAGAACTACAACCGTCAACGTCGAATGCTTCTGAGGAGCGGCTTCACGAGGCCGAAATACCTTCGTTGGCTGACCGCGATGCATATCAGACGTTGCAACAAACGATTGAGAAACTGTCCGCGGAGCGTGACATGTGGTACCACGAATGCGCCCGCGCCAAGGAGGAATCGCTTCGCTTGCAACAGGATGCAGAGCGGCTTCGCGGGCTTCTTGACGAGCAACAGCGCGTCCATACCACTACCCAGACGTTGCTGCAGGATCGGCACTTGCTCATGCGTCGCATTATTGCAGCACTTGCAGAGAAGTATCTCATGGAGAAACTACCTAATCAACACTACACCCAGGAAATAGATTCGTCCCCGTTTCAAGCACGTGGAGGAACCTCTGTACAAGAAGCCCATAAGCATGAAAGATTGCGTCGAGCGCGGTCTTTTTAGGGCGCTGCAGAGGTCAGCCAGCGCCGCAACTCCGAAAACGGAATACTAACTATCACATAAATAGTCCCATGAATCTACCTCTCATGATGTGCAGCACATCGCTTATGGATCGGCTTTAGGCCAGAGCATCCTGGACCTTGAGTTTCGAGATTCTTCGAGGGCTCTGTCCCTTTGTCTACCATGCACCATTGCGGCACGTTTTGCGTCCTGCAGAATTGCGCGTATGCGGCGTCGCAGTGTGAACTGCAAAAGCCTGCCATCGCAGAGATCGCCATGCACGATTCAGTGGAAATCAGGAGCACGCTCTTGTACGAGCAGCTTCGATGGTCAGCGAGTGAGCTTATTACAGGCAATGGCTTGCCTGGATGCCGGCACACATTCACTGATCCCATCGGAGAGCACTCATATCCGAGTATCGAGCACTGAAGATGAGACCAGTGGCACTCCGCCAATGGATGCCGCATTGGTGGCCCTGTAAAGTGGTAGATAATGCAGGTACTTGAATGGAAATCGCGCTTGAGCATCTACAACGGGTCGAGCGCCCCCATGGCCGTTCCTCATGACGTACCCAAATCATGGATACGGATGGGATCAAAATAAGGGCGTTGCTGTGCAAGAGCAGCGCCTAAGTTTTGCCACCATTCCGGGAGAAGCGTCCGAGCGATCATACGGAACCATGGAGTCAGAGTGTCCGCCTGGTGCTGTAACAATTTGTAGATATCTTCCCGTGTGCATGCTTTCACTGCGGCGACCTCGTTGGCATTCGGCTCTACGCGCAATCCAGTGCCCGTACTGCCGTCCAGCACGACTTTCTTGCGTGCAAGGAGGATGTAGTCGACTTCGTGCTCGCCCCAAGCGGTGTTTGTACGACAAACAGCCCTATATCGGATGCGTGTCAAGTATGAAAGGTCGTCAGGATGGAGACCGGTCAGGCCAAGTTCTTGTTGAAGCTTTCTCAACGCAGCACGTTTCACGCCAAGCACCGGGTCCGAGATGTTGCACTCGTCCGGGTTGAAGAGAGGGTGCGAGCAGCAGGTGTTCGCCCACAGCAGAGGAAACGTGACCTTTGTTGCCGCTCGCTGCTGCAGAATCAAGCGGTTGTCTTCGTCGAAGAGAAAAACCGAGAAAGCTCTGTGCAAAGGTAGGTTATTCGAGACGAGATGGGCGTCCGCTTTGGAACAGCGTCCGATGACCCGGTCTTCAGCGTCTGTGAGGATGAGCTCTTCCGCAAGCAGAGCCCGTTGTACTTCATCTATTCCAGATATCTGAGCTTCCATTCCCAAATAGGATCCTGTGGAGCTCTTTGGATCGAAAAAAGTGCCCCAGAGTCTGCGGAACACCAGACCCCGACGATACATATGCACATTGCGCGCTAGAAGGTGCGAATGGATTTGCTCCAGCGCTCGACTTGGCAGCGATGGACAGCGATCCATGGCGGGCGTCAGCGCTGGCGTGCATATTTTTTCCATGACAAAATGTTTCCATGGACCATGGATTCCAGATTGTGGGATGGATGGATGGATCTTGGCTATCGGCAAAGCGTCTTCCATAATGCAGCCTATCTCCAAATTCCATTATTTATGCTTCCTATAGGGTCTACTGGTCGTTTTGTATATTCTATCGTGTGGCAAGTGCCTGCCTTGCTGCACCCGCAATAGCGCTAATACGGCTGGTGCAGATGCGTCACGGGGACAGATCGGCTTTGCCATACGACTGAGAGCGTCGCCCCGGGGCATGGAGCACCCAACTCGAGTTCGGCTTTCGTTATCATTCTGGGCGCCTGCAAGCTCCGCAGCTAGACCTACTGTCTGCGACAGCGCGAAGCGATGTATTAGGAGTCCATCAGGATCGGCGCGATACCCAGATGCAGACTACCCGCTCCTAGTCCCGGAGTATCCTGCGTTGCGGAAGAGTCGCTCAGATCTCGCTAATGCACCTACCATTAGACAGAGCCTGAAGCACTAGCCTGGCGGACTCGTTCGGCTCGCGGGACCTCTCGCCAGGAAGGTAAACTTTCGAAGATACGGAAACCTTTTCCCGTTTTTAAGGTTTACCATAAAGAAAGAAAGAAATTGTAATCTCGTTGCTGGTTATTGATTAGTCTCTGCACTTTGCTCTATGTAGCGTGGTCGATACGCGCACCTCCATATCTGGCAGGCATGAGAAACAACGCGCTTTTCGCCTTTGATTGTGCATACGATCCTGACAGTTCGCCGGCTTGGTGACCTGACGGGCAAGTTGTATTTGCGTTGAAATAGTAGCAAATCATGTGTTTCATATTAATTGTTTTTCAACACTCAAGTGAGTGTATTCCAGTGATATTTCGCACGTCATAGAAGACGCGTTCAACGGGCGTTCTTTTTCAAGCAAAAAGGAAAATTATGGACATGGAATTCGGGCATCCGGGGGGGGGGGGGGGGGGGCTCCCACCGCCGGAAAAAAATCTTGAAAAACTGGGCGAGGCAGGCGGAAACAGCAAAAGCAGAAGAGGAGGAAGAAGGGGCGAGACGCCAA
>Ga0080006_1139391_pt1 | contig 34844 bp, 32 predicted proteins | sample RS3BMetagenome_FD_69209 | JGI IMG/M metagenome (GOLD analysis project Ga0080006, IMG submission 69209) | Ferric oxide microbial mat and aquatic microbial communities from Rainbow Spring, Yellowstone National Park, USA - RS3B (SPADES... ...
GGAGTGGCGGGTACGCCAGGCTGGTCATGCCTGGGCGGCTCATCGAGCCGCCCCGCCGCCCGTCAGCGTGCCCGCAGAGGCTCGGCGGCAAGGGCACATTTGCCCGCCACTGATCCACTGATTGCGGGACAGTCGACGCCAAATAGCGCGGGACGCTACAGGCATGCGTGGTCCTCGCTGGGCGGGTCTGTGGGCACTTGGGCGAACCGTGCGCGGCCGCGACCAGACGGGCGACGTAGGCCGTTCCTCGTGCAACGTTCCGTCATCGCCCCGCGACTTATGGGGTGAAGGGGGCGATGCGATGCGAGGCGTTGCCGGCGCGCCGCCGCGACCGTCCGAGACGGAAGCGGAGCCGGGCGACTTCGCCGCCCAGGCGGCGCCCTACCGGCAGGCGCTCTTGCGCATGCTCAGGGGGCTGCTCCCGACCTCCGAGGATGCCGAGGACGTCCTGCAGGAGGCCCTGCTGCACGCCTTCATCGCTCTCCCGGGCCTACGTCGGCAGGAACTCTTCGGGCCGTGGCTGCGCACGGTTGCGTACAACCGGGCGATGGACTGGCAGCGCCGGCGGTATGCGGAGGCAGCCGTGCGCCCCTACTTGTGGCGGGAGCCAGCGGACGACGGCGGGGTGGGCCGTGCGGCAGCGCGGGTGGATCTCGTTGCCGCGTTGGGGCTGCTGGCTCCGGAGGACCGAGGCTTGATTCTCCTGCGCTACGCGGAGCAGGTGTCGGCTGCGGAGATTGCGCGGGAGCAGGGCGAACCGGCCGCGACGGTACGTTCGAGGCTGTACCGCGCGAAGCGCGTTCTCCGGATGAAGTTGGAAGACCAAGGGGGTATTGACGATGAGTGAACATGGGCGGCCGGAACATCGGGGGATGTTCCGGTTCGCCGGGGAGACCGGGCCGCTACGGTGTTCCTTCTGCGGGAAGGAACAGATCCAGGTCGCCAAGCTGATTGCGGGCAGCGGGGTGTACATCTGCGGCGAGTGCATCGCGCTGTGCTTCACCATCCTGAACGAAGAGGGTAACAGCTCGGGGTCCTTCCGTTTGGCGGTGCGCCGGGACGACGGCAGCACCGAGAAGGTCGAGATCGAACGGGCGCCGTTCAGTGTTGGGAACCGGTCGGCGCTGCAGCAATGCCGACACTGCGGGACCTGGCTTGCCGGCGAAGGGATCGTGGAGTGCCTACATTGCGGGACAAAGATTAGTTAGGCCTTGTTCGTGCCCACGACACACCGGGGCCGGAAAATCCGCCTAGTCCGGAGGGGTCTCTACAAACACATGCACAATCATCTATTCACTCAGAGTATCCAGGCGCGTGAATAGGTCAGTGTACAGACCTGCCGCCCGCATCCGTTGAGAGAGCCGCTCTGTCTCACCCTCCCTTCGCTATCGCTACGGGTTGCCGACCCCGCCCGCGCATCATCTGACAATGATGGCTGCCGGGGTCGGCAACCGGGATTGCGTCACGAAGCTATGCCAGAGATGAGGGCCGGCCCCTCGACGGCGCCTTGTAGGAGGAGCCGCCAAACCACCCCAAGCGGCTGGGGCACAACGTTGTAAGCGTCGAAAGCTGTTGGACGATGCCAAATGGAGGGCTTCTCTCTCCCTCCAGACAGGCGAAGGCGAAACTCTTACGGGGCTTCGCGGCACCCGTCCCTACACCGGCAAGATGGCTGTCTCCTGGCCGGAGGCCTGTGCCGGTATGGAAGCGGACATCGTCATCGTCACGGACGTGGACGCCGATCGCTATCCCAGCGATGCCGACGCAGCCCGACGACTCTATCCGGCGCTCACGCGCGCCAAGCGGTGTCTGGCGGTGCTGCCGCTACGCCGACGGCGGAGGAGCGGCGCCGGTTCCGAGAAGAGGCGCGGCGGGAGGTCCGGCACGAGGTCGCCGAGCGGCTGTTGCGCGAGGCGGATCAGTGCGAACAGAAGGGTCGACAGATTACTGGCTCCGATACAGCCCAGGGCCGCAGGGGTAATCTCCAAGGGCGCGCGTCTCGCATGCGCACCTTGCGAAGCGCGCCTCGGAAGTGGATAACGAAAAGGTTCAGGTGTGCGACCTTCCCGAACCCCGCCCCGTCGTCCGAGAGGAGGCCGATCGCCTGGAAGCTGCCTTCCGGAAGGATCCGCGCACGCGGCAGTACGACGCTTCCCCTCTACTGGTTGCGGACATCAAGGCATAGTGTTGCGATCACGGGCATGCCGGAACCGAGTCCGTGCGGAGCAGCAGGCGGCGTCTACCCTACACGGGACCTCGGGAGAAGAAGCGCGCCCGCGTTTTGGAGAGGTGGTCGAGGTGGGGCCCAAGCCCAGGAAGTCGGCTCCGGCCGACGGGCGGGTCTGCGAGTGGTGCGGGCGGCCCCACGTCCGCACCGCGACGGAGTTCGTGCGCGAGACGAGCGCCCCCGGGGCACGGGTGTGCCGGTGCGACGAGTGCGGCTGCCGGCCGTACCTGCTGAAGATTGCTGCCCTAGGGCGGGACGTGAGACGGGTCAAGTAGGCTGCGGGGCGGTGTGTGCGGCGCGCGCCTCTGACCGGGTGATCCGGCCCGCCTCCAGGTCCGCCCGCACTTGTGGTCCAGTCATCGCGAACCAAACCGAACCCGCGTCGTCACGGGCCGCCTGCTTGCCGTAGCGCCGCGGAAACGGCGGGTCGGACGGCGCGGATGTCGGCACGGGAACGGACCTCGGTATCGGTGATGCCACCCCACGCTTCAGGCGGGTTCGCCTGCCGGCGGTCGCGGAGGATTGCGCGCAGGGTGGCCATATCCAGGCCGGCGCCCGCGTCCCTCGCCAGCCGCATGGCGATGTCGTCCAGGTCAAGCACCCGCGCCACCTCCTCCCTCACAGCCTCACGGACCTGCTCGGCCAGGGCCTGCCGGGCACGCGCCGCGACGACATCCTGCGGCGGCAACAGCATGGCCCGCCGCCGCGTCCGGAGCCGGCGGCCGCCGGGTCTCAGACCGCGAGCACCGCCGCCCCGTCGATGCGTCCGGCCTTCAACTCCGCCAATGCGTCCTCGGCCTGCATCAGGGGGAAGACCCGCGTCTCGATGTGCAGTGGGAGGCGCTCCGCCTGCCGAAGGAACTCGAACGCGTCCTGCCGCGTGCTGGCCGTGACGCTCCGGATTTCGCGCTCCCCGAGGAGGAACTGGTCGTGGTCGAACTCCGGCATCGGCGAGAGGTGCACCGAGGCGATGGCCACGACACCGCCGGCATCCAACCGGTGCAGGGCCTCGATGACGGTCTGCCCCGCGGGGGTAAAGACGATGGCCCGCTCCAGCGGCCAGGGTCCGCCCGTGTCATAGCCCCCGGCCCAGACCGCGCCCAGACGGCGCGCCAGGGCGTGGTGCCGTTCCCCGCGTGACCACACGGCCACCTCGCAGCCCCACGCGCAGAGGACCTGCAGGGCCAGGTGGGCGGAAGCGCCGAAGCCGAAGAGGCCGACCCTTTCCCCAGGGGCGACGCCCGCGCGGCGGATGGCCCGCCAGCCGATGATGCCCGCGCAGAGCAGGGGGGCGGCGGCGACGTCGTCGTACCGCGCCGGCAGCGGGTAGACGAAACCGGCCGGTGCCACGGCGTACCCCGCGTAGCCGCCGTCCGCGTCGTATCCCGTGAAGCGGATGGCGCGGCAGAGATTCTCCCGGCCCGAGCGGCAGAAGCGGCAGACACCACACGTCTGACGCAGCCAGGCCACCCCGACGCGGCTCCCGGGGGCTGGGGCGAGCCCTTCGGGTACGCCGGGCCCGACGGCTGCCACGGTGCCGACGATCTGATGCCCTGGGACGACGGGCAGCGGCCGCGCCGGCAGTTCCCCCTCGCAGACGTGGAGGTCGGTGTGGCAGACGCCGCATGTGGCCACGCGCAGGAGGACCTCGCCGGGGCCTGGATCGGGTGCCGGCCGTTCCTCCGGGACGAGGATACCGCCGCCGACGGGCCCGTGGGCGTGCAGGACCATGGCGCGCATGTCCGGAGCCCCCCTGCCCGACCGTGAGGCACCGCCGCGGGATCGGTCTGCTCCAAGTCTACCGCAGCTAGCGCGAGTGCGGCCCGCCGTGCGCGCCGGGCACCCGCCGGGCGGGAACGCTCCAATGCGCGCGCCCGGTTCCGCCCGCAGGGTTCCGCAGTCGCGCGTCCGAGCCGCCTTGTGCCGGTCGCCGTGCGGGTCCTCCCCGCCTGTGCCGGTCGGGCCCGGGGCGGTGCCCCGTGCGAGCCTTTGGGGTGCGCCACCCCCGACGGCGCCGGGCCAGCCGACCGCCGCGCGTGCCCGCGGTCGGGACCGACCCGCGGACCGGGGAACCGGAAGGGCCGCGTGCGCCCCGCGGTTGCAGGCCTCCGGCGGGGCGAGCGCGCAGGCGGCGCTCCGGCGGGGATGCCGGGCCCCGCCCCGTGCGGGCGCTCCCCAACGCCCTACGCCTGCCGGACTCCGGTTCCGGCGCTCGGCCGGAGGCCCGCTGTTGCCGCGTGTGCCCGACCAGGCGCGGCCACCGCCACCGCCGGGCGCGTACCCCGTGGGGCCAGGGTGGCCGACCCGGCCCCACGGCCCGACCCGGCCCCACGGCCCGACCCGGCCCCACGGCCCGACTCGGCCCACCCGGTCACCCCAGTTGCGCCACCGCAGCGGCGAGGAATCGCTCGTCCGCCGGTTCGGGGCGCGCGTCGCAGGCCTCGTCCAGACCACCGAGCGCCGCCACGATATCCCAGTAGGGGTGATACTCCCGGCGCCCCGATACCGCCCGGTACGCCTCCAGAAACCGGTCGGCCGCCTCGGGCCCGAAGCGGCCGCGCAGGTTGACGCGGCAGTGGCCGACATCCGCCTCGGGCACCCCGACGCTCGCGACTGGCCAGTCGATGATCCCGCTCACGGCGCCCCCCACCCACAGGACGTTGCCGGGATGGTAGTCGCGGTGGATCAGCGCGTGCCCCGCGGCGGGCGCCGGCCCCTCGTGTACCACCATCGCGCGCTGCCACACCTCGGGCAGCGTGGCCCAGCGGGGTGGGCGCCGCATCTCCAGGGGATAGGGCCGGTAGGGTGGGGGAGCGCCCGCGGCCGGGAGGGGTGTCTCGTGGATCCGGGGTAGCACCGCCGCTAGTTTCGCGAGGTAGGGGGCGAGGTCGGCCGCTTGCCACTCGATGCGCCCCGGCAGCCGGGTCATGAGAACGGCGGGCGCACCCGCGTGAACGCCATCCGGATCTACGGCCACAAGCCGGGGCACCGGCAGCCCCGAGGTCTCCAGGAGGCTGAGCACGGCGGCCTCGCGGGCCGCGATGTCCGGCTCCTCGGCGAGCCATTCCCGCCGGACGAAGCGGCGCAGGATCAGTTCTCGCGGCGGGCCGTCCCGACCCTGCACGAGCACGGCGTGCACCGCCGACGACGTCCCCCCCTCCAGAGGCGAGACCGAATGCACCCGGGCCCCGCCGCCCACCGCGGCGGCGACCCATGCCAGCGCGCCCGGCGGGGGTGCGCCGCGCAGCAACCGGTGCTCGTCCGGCGGGAGCTCGAAGCCATGCGGTGCGTCCGCCAACGTCCGCCGCCCCCTCTCTGCCCGCCCGGCCGGCCACTGGCCGGCACCCGTCTCGCCGACATGGCCGTCCCGCTGTCCAGTGGGCCGGAGTGCCTGTGCACCAAGCGCACATCGGCATCGCTGGCGGCATCCGCCGCCGCGGTCGCCTGGATCCGGGAGCGCCGCCTGACGGCCCTGCTCCGCTTGGATGGATGCCCCCTGTGCGGGGATGGGGGCTACCCCTACCCCCGGCCGGCCCCCGCCCATTCCGTCCGCAGCAGGCCGTACAAGTACATGTCGTACCGGCGCCCGTCGCGCTCCAGGAACTCGCGAAACGCCCCTTCGCGTTGAAAGCCTGCACGTTCGTACAGCCGGACGGCCCGCGCATTGTACGCGAACACCGTCAGTTGGAGGCGGTGCAGGTTCAGTTCGCGGAACGCGAACCCGATGGTGAGCCGCAGTGCCTCACCGCCGTATCCGTGCCCCGGCTCGCCGATAGCGATCGTCAGGCCGCCGACGCGGTGCGTCCACAGCACCCCGTCGATTTGGGTGAAGCCGAGGAAGGTGTCGCCGTCCGCCGGCCGCACGGCGAAGAGGGTGTCCTCGGCGACCGCGCGCTCAAACCATGGCCGGAGGCCGGTCGCATCCTTGGGCACGGCGGCTTTGGCCGTCAAGGAACGCGAGAAGCCGTCATCCGCATACCACCGGGCAAGGACGGGGAGGTCGTCGGCCGTCATGGCCGCCAGTCGCACGCGCTCTCCCCGGAGCAGATCGCCCATCGCTTCACCCCCGCCGGACCCGGCCGCGGACCGTCTGGGCGATTCGTTCCCGTGGCACGGTCGGTCCCTCTGCGGCAGCACGGTGATCGGAGGGGGGGTGTCTGATTATCATGGACGAATCGACTTCGCTCACGCGTCGATCCAGCTTCAGGCTCTTCGGGGCTGCGGCCGCGCTGGTCGCGGGGAGTCTGGTGCTCGCTGCGTGTGGTGGCGGCACCGGGTCCAACAGTGGCACCGCAGGCTCGGGGGCCACGAGCAGCACCACCGGGACGAGCGGTACCACCGGGACGAGCAGCACCACCGGGACGAGCGGTACCACCGGGACGAGCAGTACCACCGGGACGAGCAGTACCACCGGGACGAGCACGAGCGGTACTACTGGCACAAGCAGCACCACGGTGACTACCGGCACGACCAAGGCAACGACCAGCGGCGCCAAGGCCGCATCCACGGCAGGCTGATCGCCGTGACACGCCATGGGGAGTCTACCGGGTCGCCGGTCGTCCCCGCCGGTGGCGCGCGGCCGCTGGGCCCCTTGTCCCATACCCGGGCGGATCCCCGCGCAGGTGGGTCCGGCCCCCAGACGGCGCCGCTTGACGCGCCAGAAGGGATCGTCGCATCTGCTCGGATCGTGCGGCGATACGGCGTTCGGGGATGCGGCCCGCGGACACCCATGGCTCTAGCCGGCCCAACCACACTCGGTTGCCGTGCGCGAAAGGCAGGGGCCGGGCCATTCGCCCGGCCCCTCCGACGCACCCCGACGCGCGATCACCCGGCCCCCTACTTCCGCTCGTTCCCCCAGAGCTTCCCGCCGCCCATCGACTGCCGCCAGGCGTCGCGCCAGCGGTGCACCTCCACCGCCCCGATCCCCGGCATGTTCTGACGCTTGCCCTTGGGCGGCAGCGCCGGGAACGGCTTGTGCGGCTCCGTCTGATACCAGTAGGCCACCGACGACAGATCCAGCGTCAGGCAGTTGGCGTGCCCGTGCTCGATGCTGCCGCGCAGCGACCTCTGGAAGAGGATCGGATCCTCCAAGAAGAACCGGTAGCAGTGCACCCGCCCAAGCCAAGCCAGGCTCCCGGGCACCCGGGCGTAGCCGAAGTACGGGTGCGCATACAGCTCGTTGGGGCTCCACGACGAGTTGAAGAAGTCCTCCGTGCCCGTGCCGTGCAGCGACCCCGGCCACGGTTCGCCGTCGACCCGCCACATGTCGTCGCCCTCGCCGTACCAGATCGGCCCCGGGCTGTCGCAGTAGTACTGCACGCCCACCACGTGCCCGCGCCCCTCCACATCGAGGAAAAGGTAGTTGCCGGCGTCCGAGGGGTTCTTGCCCTCCGGCCCGAGCACGCTCCATTCGTTCTCGCGCGCACCCGGGTCGTTCTCGCCGGAGTCGGTGATCTCGCGGTTCCACCAGGCGTGGAAGCGTCCCGCATCCTGCGGCGCTGCGGCGTGCTCCTCGTAGTCGATGTAGTAGTAGAAGGCGTCGATTTGCCGGTCCGACTGGTTCTCCAGCGTGATCCGCGCCCCGTCCCCGAAGGGCATCGGGAAGTAGCAATTCAGGGCGTTCCCGTCCTTGGGCGCCGCGGCGACCGGCAGCGCCGCGAAGTTGTACTTCTCGCCCCAGCCCTGGCCGAAGAAGTCGCCGATCGGCGACTCCACGCTGGGCGCCTCCTCGCCGTCCCAGTACATCCGCAGCACCGCGTTGCGCCGCAGCATCGGGTCGGCGCAGGCGATCGTGCACCAGATGTGGCGGATGACCCCCGCCCCGGGGATGTCCGCGAGCACCGCCGTCTGCCCCGCCGGGATCTGGATGCGGTCGGCGTTGCCCCCGCCGCGGTCGAAGCTGGAGACCCGCCTGGTCCGGCCCGCCCGGAGGTCGTACAACCGGGAGAGCGGCCCGTTGCCCTGCATGTCCAACACCTCGGGCGCCACGGTTCGCGCGCGCGGGGCGGAAACCCTGGGGCGGGCGGTGCGGTGCCCGCGGGCGGGCGGGCGGGCGAGCAAAGGGGAGGAACCCAAATGCATGGGGGCCGCGACCGTCGTCGCGGCTTGGCCTGGCCCGCAACACCGTGCGGCAGGCGACAGCCGCTGCTCACCCCGAGGGTGTCCGGCCGGGAACGTCTCCAGCCTGTCGTCGCGCTGAAGGCCCCCCCTCCCTGCCGGTACCCCCGGCCACCCGCAGGTGCGGTGGGCGATCCGTGACGGTCGATTCGGCCTGCTATTCCGCCGAGGTGGCGGGGACATACCGCCTCTTCGACCAGGGCTACCAGCTCTGGCATGCGGTTCTTGCGGCCGCGGGTCAGGGCGGGGAGTCGGCCGGGTAGGTGACGGCCCCAGAGTTCCTTGCTGGTGAGGCCACGGTTTCGCTAACGCCTGTCCAAGGTCCTGGCCGACCGGCCGCCTGCGGGTTGGTCCCCAGGGGTTTCGCCACGGGGCAGGCCCCGCAACGCGCCCAACGCTCACCCAACGCGCGCGTTGCGTCCGCCTCGTCTCGGCCGTTGACATGCCGGTGGAGACGGGCGCCGCCCACCCCGGACCCTCCGTGAGGGGCGCGCCCTCCCCGGTGGCCTCCAGGAGGCGACGGGCGGATCCCCGGAGGTGGGGTGCTCGACGTAGATGATCCATTGGTCGTCGCGCGTCCACGATTCGTTGCTGAAGGAGGTCTTGCGGCTCGGGCCGACCCCGTCGGTCAGCCGCACCACCTCCAGGCCGCTCGCCGAGTCGCGGAGGCGGAAGAGACCCATGGCGGCACCCCTCCGCGCGGCGGTTTGGCGGGGCGCGGAGGCCGGCCTGCCGGTCCGAGGCAGGAGCCGGGACCGCCCGTGACGTAGGTCGCGTCCCGGCCCGAACCCATCCCCGAAGGTGGCTGCATCATGGCGGGAGATCCGGTGCGTCTGGCGTTCATCGGCTGCGGCGGCATGTCCCGCTCCCATCTCCACGGCTGGCGCGCCCTGCACGGTAAGGGGGCGGCGTTCGAGGTGGTCGCCGCCGCCGACGCGGTGGAGTCCCTCGCGGCCGGCCACGCCCGTACGGCCGAGGAGTTCCAGGGCCGGCCGGCGACGGTCCACACGGACTGGCGGCGCATGGTGGAAGAGGTGCGGCCCGACGCGGTCGACATCTGCACGCCGCACCACCTGCACCACGAGATCGCCTGCGCCTGCATGGAGGCCGGCGTGGACGTCATCGTCGAGAAGCCGCTGGCGGTCACCCTGCGCGCGGGCCGGCGGATGCTGGACGTCGCGGCGCGCACCGGGCGCATCCTGGCCGTCGCCGAGCAGGTGCGCCGCTGGCCCGGCCCGCGGGCGCTGGCCTGGGCGGCGGGCGGCGGCCCGCTGGGCCGGCCCCTGCTCGCGGCCATCCTGCACGTGGGCGGCAGCCGCCGCGACCCGGCGGCCACCGCGCACACCGGTCCCATGCCCTGGCGCCTGGACCGGCAGCAGTCCGGGGGCGGCGTCATCATCGACGTCGGCGTCCATATGGCGGACATGCTGCTGTACTGCTTCGGCCCCATCCGCCGCATCACCGCGCAGGGCGGCGGCATCGACGGGCGGCCCTTCGCCGACGGCCGCACCCCCTCCGTCGAGGATGCGGCCGGCATCCTCCTGGAGTTCGAGAGCGGCATGACCGCCACCTGGACCCACGCCGGCGTGCTGGCCGGCGAGCCGGTGCACCGGAACGCCTACTACGGCACCGGGGGTTCGGTGACGGCCGACGGCTTCTACCCCCAGGCCCCCCGCTTCACCGCGGCGGACGGGCAGTCGGAAGTCGACCCCGCCGGGCTGGTCGGCGCCTACCTCGCCGCCCTGGCGCCCGCGGAGCGCGAGCGGGTCTTTCCGGAGTGGGTCTGCCCGGATCCCGCCCAGCAGATCGGGCGCGACATCGGCATCCAACTCGAGCTGGCGGAGTTCCTGGGGTCCGTCCGCACCCGCCGGGCGCCCGAGGTGGCCGGCGCGGAGGGATTCGCGGCCCAGGCCGTGGCCGCGGCCATCCTGGAATCGGTGCACGCCGGCGGGCAGCCGCTGCTGGTGGCCGATGTGGCGGCCGGCGCCGTGTCCGCCTACCAGGACGGCATCGACCTTCCCCTGGGTCTGCTGCCGCGGTGAGGCCGGAGTCCGGAGGCGGGGAGGACGTCGCGATCCGCACGTTGGAGCCCGTCGGCCGCGAGGCCTTCCTCGCCTGGCGGGCGGGCGACGAATACATGCGGGTCGCAGTCGCCGCGGGCATCGCCGACCACGAGGCCGGCGCCCGCCGCATCCTCGTGGCCTGGCTCGGGGACCGCCCGGTCGGCACGATCTCACTGGTCTTCCGCCATGAGGACCCGGAATTGGCGGACGGCCATGCCTGCGCATACCTGGAGGCGCTGGAGGTGGAGGCCGGCCTCCGCCGGCAGGGCCTCGGCACGCGCCTCTGCCTGGCTGCCCTGCGCCTGGCCGCCGAGACCGGGCGGCGGCGGGTGACGGTCGCGGTGGAACCGGATAACGCCGCCGCGTTGACGCTCTATCTCGGCCTCGGTTTGCGCCTCTTCAAGGATTCCACGTGGTTCTGGCGCGGCGTGGCGCATCCGGTGCAGTGCCTGGCCAGGGACCTGGGGTCGGCGGTGCCCTAGGCCGGCGGGCGGCGGGGGCGCGCCGGTGATACCATGGGGCAGGACCGAAGCGGATCGCCGGGCACATCGCAAACCGCGGCGGCCGCGTGCCGCCCGATGGCGGGGGGTACCGTGCGGGGCCGCGCCGCTGCCGTGCGGCGGATCGGGTGGGGAGGAACGGTGCGCCATGATCATGGTGGGGGGCGGCGGCGGCATCGGCATGGGGGGCATGGGGCCGCTCTTCCTCCTCGGACTGGCGATCGCGGCGGCGTTCCTGGCGGTGTTGGCGCTGCGGGCGGCCGGAGATGCCATCTTGCAGGCCGTGCGCCGCGCGCGAGCGGAGGCCGGTGCCCGGCGGCGTGGACGCTGAGCGGGTGGTTTTCGGCCACGGTCGGCGTGATGCGGGGGAGGGACCGGCAAGCCGGTCCCTCCCCTGAGGCAGCCCCGTCGTCCCTGGATTCGCGGTGCTCCGGTCGGTCCCGTCCGGGCCCGGAAGCCCTGGACACGGAGGCATGCAACGGTGGCCTCGCGCCGGTTGGCACTCGTGCAGCGGCCGCCTACGGATCGGGCTGCAGGGGGCCGCTGGTCGGCTCCTCGGGACCGCTGGTCGGCGAGACCGTCGGGAAGGGGCACTGGGGCGGATAGAGCGGCGAAGGCGGGCAGGTGAAGGGAGGGGACGGGGCCACCACGCACGGCGCCGGGACGCAGAACCCGTAGGTCGGGACGAGAAGCTTGACCATGGCCACCGACTCGATGAGCAGGCAGATGCTGACGACCGCGCACACCTCGCCGCTGATGATCACGACGGGACCCACCGCGGTGGCCGGGGCCTCGCAGGTGATGCTGACGCCCGTCGGGGCGCAGAGGGTCACGGTCTTGAAGAACGAGAACTCGCCGGAGAACGTGCAGAGCGTCGTGCCCGCCGGGTTCTTGATCGTGAAGGAAAGCATCACGGTGACCAGCAGCGTGACGTTGGCAAACCCGCCCGAGCCTGTGATCGGCGTGATGCTCTGGGTGCTGCAGGTCACTGAGGTCACGGTACCGGTCGCGACGCTGCCCGTCGGCACCGTGCCGCAGGCCGCCGGAATCGCGAAGCAGAGGCCGTCCCGCGTCTCCGTCAGGAAACAGAAGTCGTACACCTTGGTCACCGAGATGCAATCGATCTCGGTGGGTGCCGGACAGCCCCCGTCGACATAGGAGCCGGGGGCCACCACATCGGCCATTGCGGGCATCCCTCCCGGCGGGTACTCGTCCCCCGCTGTTTGTGCCACGGTATGCTGCGGTCCGCTGAGTGGTGACGGGCCGCCGCGCGCCGGGCGCCCGGCCGTTGGGGCGGGCGCCCGGCGCCGCGGTGTGACAGAATACGCCGGAAGGCTGCGGCTGGATCCAACCTGTCCGTGGGGGTGGACACATGGTCTCGGTCGGTATGCACTACGACGTCCTGGAAGGCAAGGAGGCCGAATTCGAGGCGGCGTTCCGTGACGTCGTCTCCGGTTTGCAGGGCGCCGCGGGGCACACCCGGACGCGCCTCTACCGCGATGTCGAGCGTCCCCGTTCCTACCTCATCTACTCGGAATGGACCGACCGCGAGGCGTTCATGGGCTTCGTCCACTCGCGTGCCTTCGCCGATGTGACGCGTTGGGGCCGGGAGGCGATCCTGGCCGGCCCGCCCCGGCACCACATCCTTACGGCCGAGTGACGGCGGTTCTCCGCCTGTCCGGGCCGGCGGATGATCGCTGCCCCCGTGCGCCGAGGGGGGCGCGCGGGGCGCGGGGGCGGCGTGATGAGGCCACTGCCTCTCCCCGGATGCTGGCGCCGGGCGGTGCGGTTGGAGAGGCCCGGCCCTCCCCAGCGGCCCCCGCGCCCGGTTGCCCCGGTCCCCACCCCCCGGCGGGGTGGTCCCCCGTCTCGCCGGGGGGCCGGCCCGTGGGGCACGGTGCCACCGCTGGGGCCCCCCGGATGCAGGGGGCGTCCCGGCCCCGTGACCCGAGGCAGGCCGCCCGAGGGACCGCAGGCGCCGGGGCGGCCTACGCACGCTGCGAAACCCGCTTTCGGCGTTGGCCGCATCGTCGCAGGCCCTGAGAGACAAAGGGCCTGAGCCTGAGGGTGCTGCGAAAGCGCTGCCCCCTCCTACAGTTCCCCGTACACCAACTCCCCGCCACGCACCGTCGCCAGCACCTCCAACTCCCCGTCGCCACCCGCCCGGTAGACCAGGAGGTCGGCCGGCGCCCCGGGTGCCAGGAGCGGCGCCGGGAGGCCGAGCAGGCGCGCCGGTTGCAGTGCCGCCATGTCCAGGGCGTCCGGGAGCGACGCCGCCCCCACGGCCGCCGCGTGGGCCACGCAGTGCGCCAGGTGGTCGCCCGAGCCGGCGAGGTAGGGGGTGCCGGCCAACTGCACCCGACCCGACGTCAGGACCTCGACCTCGCCGCCGCCGACGCCGGGGTAACGGCCGGGGGGCAACCCCGCCTGCCGCACGGCGTCGCTGACGAGCACGCAGCGGTCCGGACCCTTTGCGGCCATCATCGCCGTCAGGGCGTCGGCCGGCAGGTGGTGGCCGTCGGCGATGAAGGAGGCGGAGAGGCCCGTCGCGGCGAGTTGCGGCCAGAGGGGGTTCCCGTGCCGGTCGATCGTCGCGGCCAGGCCGTTGCCGAGGTGGGTGGACATGCGGGCCCCGGCGGCGACGGCGGCGTGCACGGCCGCCGCATCGGCCGCGGAGTGGCCGATCGACACCAGGATGCCGGCGGCCGCCGCCTGCGCGATGAAGGCTGCGGCCCCGGGTCGCTCGGGCGCCAGGGTGACGATGCGGATGCGCCCGCCGGCCGCGCGCCGCAGTCCCTGCAAGTGCGCCCACTCCGGATCCCGGACGTATGCCCGGGGGTGCGCGCCGCGCGGACCGTCCAGATCCGAGATGTAGGGCCCTTCGACGTGGACCCCGGGGATGGCCGCGCGCAGGGCGGGGTCCCGGACCAGGGCAAGGTCGATCGCGGCGAGGGCCCCTGCCATGGCCTCGTCCGGCCCGGTGATCACGGTCGGGCAGAAGCGGGCGACCCCGTGGGCGGCCAGGGCCGCCGCGACGCGGCCCACGTGTTCCGGGCGGGCGAAGTCGAACCCGGCGTAGCCGTTCACCTGGATGTCCAGGAGCGCGGGGGCGACGGAGGCGTCCGGCAGCGCCGCGGGGCGGGCCCGGACCGCGGCGATGCGGCCTCCTTCCCAGGAGACCTCCACGGGGGTTCCGGAGCGATAATGGCGGCCGATCACGGTGGGCATGGGAGAGGGTTGGACGCGGCGGCCGGGTATTTCCTGCCGGGTAAATACTCAGCACCCCTTGGAAGTGGGGCTGACAGCCGGGAGTGGGCTTGGCCCGGAATACCGCGGCTGGCGGATGAAGGGATGTGACCCATAAAACGGAATGCATCCCTCCGAAAAGGGCTCCCGCCTGCGTGTACCACGCGGCCGTCGCGGGTCGCGGCGCCCGTCAGGGCGTCACGCCGACCGGTGGCGAAGTTGAGGGAACGGCTCCAGAACGGCTGCGACGGATGAACGCGAACAGTCACTACTGCGCACCCCCAGGACCGGGGCTGCGACGTAGTGACCCTGCCGGAGTCTGTTGGGGGTGACGTGGTTGAGGGGAGTCGTCCTTCCCGGGGACCGGACCGTGCACATGGTCGAGGTGCCCGATCCCCGTCCGGGATACGGCCAGGTGGTTCTGTCCATGCGGGCCTCGTCGATCTGCGGCAGCGACATCCGCGCCATCTACCGGGGGCACGTGGGCGTGGGCGCCGAGCGGTACCAGGGGGTGGTCGCCGGGCACGAGCCGGCGGGCGTCGTCGCCTCGGTCGGCCCGGGCTGCCGGCGGCTGCGGGAGGGCGACCGCGTGGCCGTCTACCACATCGCGGGCTGTGGCGTCTGTGACGAGTGCCGGCACGGCTACATGATCGGCTGCACCGGCCCCGGCCGGGCCGGCTACGGGTGGCAGCGGGATGGGGGACACGCGGACTACCTGCTGGCCGAGGAGAACAACTGCCTCCTGCTGCCCGACGCGCTGAGCTTCGTCGACGGCGCGCTGATCGCCTGCGGGTTCGGCACGGCCCACGAGGCGCTCGGCCGGATGGGGGTCTCGGGTCGGGACCGGTTGCTGGTGGTCGGGCTCGGGCCGGTCGGTCTGGCCGCGGCCATGCTCGGGAGGGCGATGGGCGCGCGACTGGTGATCGGCGTCGACGTCGTGGAGGAGCGCATGGCCTTGGCGCGGAAGCTCCGGCTGGTCGACGAGACGGTGCAGGGCGCAGAGGGCGCCCTCGATCGGATCCTGCAGTTGACCGGCGGTCACGGCGCCGAGGCGGCGATCGACTGCTCCGGCAGCGAGGTCGGGCGGCTGCTGGTGCTGCAGGCCGCGCGGGAGTGGGGGCGCTGCGCCTTCGTCGGCGAGGGCGGGCGCGCGGCCTTCGACGTCTCGCCGCTTCTGATCCACAAGCAGTTGACGCTGTACGGCTCGTGGGTGACGTCCCTGCGCCACATGGAGGACCTGATCGAGCGGCTGCCCGATTGGGGCGTGCACCCCGAGGCCGTCGTGACGCACCGCTTCCCGCTGGAGGAGGCGGCGGAGGCCTATCGCCTCGCGGACGCCGGGCGGGCGGGGAAGGTCTGCCTGGTGATGGGAGATGAGAGGGCCGCGCCAGCGGCGCTGCTCTCCGGTTCCTGAGTTCCCCGCTTCCTCCGGCAATGCGACCGGCTGACAGGTGGTGTGGGGGCGAAAATGGGCCGCCACATGGTGGCGGCTTGGAAAACGCCTTCGTAGGCTGCTGCGGCGTAGCGGCGGTCCGCCGTACGCCTGTGCGCGCGCGCTTCACGGGAGCGGCCAGGGCTCGGAGGGCGGTGCGGGGACACGCCGATGGCGCGTAGGGCTCCAAGCCGCAGGGGGGTGTTCGGCGACGTCTGGGCAACTGACCCTGCGCGCCCTGAAGTACGGGGGCGTGCCCCACTACGAGTGGACGGCGGCGGTGGTCTCCCAGGGAGACGGCTGCGTGATCTGCCACGGCGCGCCCGGTCGCCGGCTGATCCACCACACCAAGGGCAGGGTCTTCATCGCTGACACCTGGTCCGTCGAGTTCTACTCCTTCTCGGAGTGGTTCACGGTCAGTGTGGACGTGGACGTGGACGGGGTGCTGCAGCGGTACTGCAACATCGCCGAGCCGGCCCGTCTCGACGGTGATGTCCTGTCCTTCGTCGACCTGGACCTGGATTTGGTGTGGCGGCGCGGGAGCGGTTGGCAGGTGGTGGACGAGGACGAGTTCGCCGTGAACGCGGCGCGCTTCACCTATCCCCCGCCGCTGGTCGCGGCGGCCCGGACGGCGCTGGAGGGCCTGCGCGCCCGCGTAGAGGGCAAGGGCTTCCCATTCGACGGCACGCTCGACCGGTGGGTCCGGCATCTGGCGGGCGGTGGGACGGCGGGCGGCTGACGGCACCGGCCTGCCGTTTCGCCGGGTCCCGGCGGCTCAGCGGGGCGGCGCCGCTTCCCCCGCGTCGGCACCCGCGTCCACACCTCAAGACCGGGTACGCGGGCGAAGTGTCGCACGTTGTAGGTGAGCAGGGGTAACCCCCGCCGCAGCCTGGGTCGCCGCCATCCAGCGACGCCTCGAAACCCGCTCCCCGGGTGAGGGAGAGAGGGTGCGGCAGCTGCGGCACCCTCCTGTGAGTACGCTGCCAAACCCGCTTCTGGCGTCGGCGGCATCGTCTCGGGCCTTGAGGGACAAGGAATCGGAGCCTGAGAGTGCTGCGAAAGCAGACTTTCGCGGCACTCTCCTATGCCGCCGGGTCGACCGTGCCCAACGCCCCACCCTCCGCCGGGGTGCTCGCCGCCTGCCGCTGGCGGGCCCACCCCGCGGCCCGGGGCGGCGCAGCGCCCAGTGAATGAACCCGGGGACGATCAACGGCAGTTCCGTCGGCTTGCTGAGGGCCCCGAGGCCGAGCAGCGCCCCGGCCAGGAGCAGTCGCGGCATGCTCGGGGCGTCCGCGTAGGCGGCGATGGCGTCCGCCGCCGCCGCAAAGGCCGCCGTGCCGACGGTGACCGCCAGGAAGGCGTCGGCGTAATACACCGACGGAGCGTACAGCGCAAAAAGGACGCCCGCCGCGAGCCCGGCCTCCGCCGAGCGCAGCAGCCGGCGGCCCAGGTCGGCGGTGACGCCGGCACAGAGCGCTGAGACCGCGGCGTCGGCCGTGCGCACCGCGAGGTAGGCGTGCGCGGTGCCGAAGAACCGCTCCACGAAACCGGCGAAGAACACAAAGGCCGGGGGCCAGTATGCCCCGCGCGTGCCGTAGTAGTGCCCGTGGGCGACGTTCGCCGCGAAGGCCTCCAGACTGGGCTGATCGCCGTACGGCGGCAGGAGCCAGTGCCGCACCCACCAGAGCCGGACGGCGAACGCCAGGAGGAAGACGGCCCCGGGGTAGAGCCACGGCCGGGCGGTGAGCCACCAGCGGCGGATGTCCCACCTGGGACTGGAGGCCCTCCCCCCGTCGACCCGGGGGGGAGCCGCACGGGCGCCGGGACTTGCCCTACAATCGCCACTATGGACGTGGAGCGGTTGACGCACCCGGAGATCCGGAGCCTGCGGGCCGACGCCCTGGGCCGCGGTGACGCCGCGTGCGCGGCGGAACTGGCGGCCGTGCTGGCCGAACGGGAGCGGCGCAGTCACACCGGCGAGATGCTGGATATCTACGATGACTCGCTCCGGCCCCTCGGGGTCAGAGAGCGCGGCCTGGTGCACCTGGAGGGGGACTGGCACCGTAGCTTGCACTGCTGGCTGGTCTCGCCGGCGCGCCGCTCCCTGATCGTGCAGCGGCGGGCGGCGGCCAAGGCCACTTATCCCCTGGCCCTGGACACCTCCGTCGCGGGCCACTACCGGGCGGGGGAGGGCGTGGCGCAAGGGTGCCGCGAAGCGGAGGAGGAGCTCGGGCTCCGGGTCGATCCCCAGCGGCTCGTGCCCCTGGGCCGGGTCGTAGACGCGGCACGCCACGGCTTCCTCATCGACCGCGAGGTGGCCGACGTGTTCCTCTATGCGACCGACGTGGCGCCCGAGGCCCTGCGGCCCGATCCCGCCGAGGTGGCGGAGGTGTTGGAAGCGCCGTTGGAGCCCCTGCTGGCCCTCTTCCGCGGCGAAACCGGCGACGCCCCCGCGATCGCGTGGGCCGTCAGCCACCCGGCGCGGCAAACCCGCGTCCGGGTCGAGGAGTTCACCGTCCACCTCGACCGCTACTATCCCCGCGTGGTCTTTCAGGCGCTGCGCCTGGCCGACGGGCTCCCGCCGCTCTTTCTATAGGCGGGCCCCTCGGCGCGTGTGCCGGTCCGCCGTCATGCCGGCGCGAGCAGGCGCCTGTGGGCGACAGGGGGGTCCTCGTCGCGCCAGGACGCCCTTACGCCCCGGCCGCCGCGTCGGGGCGGGCCACGAGGACGGCCAGGGCCGCAAGCGCGCAGCCGAGGCCCATCAGGAGCCAGGTCATGGCGGGCAGTCCCGCCCCCCGGCTGAGCGCACCCGCCGCGAACGGCACGACGCTGACCCCGATGGCGCCGCCGGTGGAGATGATGCCCGCCATGGCGCCGGGCCGGTCGGGGTGGCGTTCGGTGGCGAAGGCGACCAGGTTGGGATAGATGCCCGCCAGACAGAAGCCCGCCGCGCCGAACCCGGCCAGTGCGACCACCGCGTTCGGCGCGAGGGCGAGGCAGAGTAGCGCCCCGGCCGCGGCGGCGGCGCCCAGACGCAGGAGGCGGGCGACCGGCACCTTGGCGGCCAGGAATCCGTTGGTGAAGCGGCCGGCGGCGAGGAGCGCGTAAAAGACGCTCGATCCCATCGTTCCGGTCAGAAGGCCGGCGCCGAAGCGCCCCACCAGATAGGTGGCCGCCCAGCCGCCGACGGTCCAGCCGATGCCGTTGTAGATGAAGGCCATCCCGGCGAGGAGCAACGCGCGGCGGTCGGCGCGGACGGGCGCCGCCGCCGTCCGCGGCCCGGCGGCCCGGGGGAGTCGCCCCGCGACCCGCGCCAGACCCCAGAAGGGGACGATCGTCGCCGCCGCCCACAGCCCGAAGGCGGCACGCCAGCCGGTATGGGCCTCCAGCAGCGCGCCGACCGTGAGCGGCCCGATCGCGGCTCCAATCGAGTAGATCGCATTGATGAAACTGAGGTCCCGGCCGCGGGTGGCCCCGCCGGCCAGGGCGGTCACGGCGTTGGCCTCGGTACTGACCGCGCCGAAGGCGAAACCGATGCCGGCGGCCCCGGCGAGCACGGCGGGCCAGTCCGGTGCGACCGCCACCGCGGCGAGTCCGAGGAGCAGGACGCCGCCGTAGGCCAAGAGCAGGGTCCGGCGCCCGGCGAGATCCGAGAGCACGGCCGATAGCATCGCACCCGCGGTGCGGGCGATGCCGAAGATCAGAAAGAGCGTGCCAGCGGTCAGCAGATTCAGGTGGAAGGTCGCGCGCGCCGGGACGAGCGCGGGGCCGAAGGAGGGTCCGATCAACCCGATGACCGCCATCACGGCGGCCGCCCATGCCGTCACTGCCCCGCGCTGGACGGTCGGTGGGACGGCGACCGGGGCGGGGCGGGGCACGGCGGGCTGGTTCAAGGCTTCCTCCCAGCAGGCGGCACGGCTCAAGGCGCCCGTGGGGGGCGGTATGCCGGCCCGCCGCGGGGGATGCCCCTTCACGATCCGGCGGGGACACCCGGCAGCATACGGCAACACGGCGCCGCGGTCGATCCCGGACAGCCGTCCTGGCGTGCCTGCCCCGGCGCCCGCCCCCAGTTCACACCCTCGTCACGTCTGCGTCAAATCGTGGTCATTCCCCGTGGCTACGCTTGTGTTGCCGCCCCGGTCAGCCGGGGTCGGCGGAGGGGGAAGTTGTATGCGGATCACCCGCTGGACCGTCGCCGTCCTGGCTGCGGGCGCCGTCACACTGGCCGGTGCCGGCGCAGTCGCCGCCGCCGGGGGGACGCCGGGTGGGCCGGGGGCCTTCTTGGCCGACGTGGCCGGGCACCTGGGGGTGCAGCCGAGCGCGCTGCAGAACGCGATCGGGCAGGCGGACATCGACCGCGTGCACCAGTTGGAGAGCGCCGGCAAGATCACCGCCGTGCAGGCGCAGAACCGCATCTCGCGGATCCAGGCCGGCAGAGTGGCGTGGCTGGGGCCGCGCGCCAAAGTCCCGCTCCGCCTCCTCTCCCGACGGGTCGTCGTCTCCGCCGCGACCGCGTATCTCGGCGTATCCGGGCATCAGGTGACGGGGGACTTGAAGGCCGGGCAGAGTCTGAACGAGATCGCCGCCTCCGTCTCCGGCAAGTCGGCCGCCGGTCTGCAGGCGGCCATCGCCGGCGCCGTGCAGGCGCGGCTCGCCGTGCTTCTGTCCAATAACCGGCTGACGGCGACCCGAGAGCAGAATCTCTTGAAGGCCGTCCAGAACCGGCTGCCCCAACTCATGGCGCGCACCTGGAACCGGCGTGCCGTCCCGCAGGATGCGTCCCCCCAGACCCCGGGCGCGAACACGGGGGCGGCGGTCGGGGCGTGAGACGGCCCGCCCGGTGCGTCGGCGACGCCGTCCGCGGTCGGTGTCCCTGAGACGGGCCTTTCCGGACCCGCCGGGACGGACGCCGTTTCCGCGCGCCCCGGTGGCCCTTATGGCCGTAACGCCGTCCGTCGGCACCTGGCGCGGATCCCGGGGACGCGGGCGCTGCCGGATGGCCATCCCGGGGCTCGACACGCCACCCCGCCCCCTGGTGGCGCCCGCGGCGGCCGGGCGTGCGGCACGTGACGGGCGGGGGACGGCGATCGAAGAAGTCCCGTACAGGCCGCAAGACCTCGGGTTGCTGGCCGCCGCCGCGTCGGCGGTTCTGAACGCGGCGGTGGCCGCCCCCGTCATCGGCGCCTTCGTCCGGGCGCGCCGGCCCCGGGCATGGTTGACGGTGACGCGTCGTCGCCGGGGCGGATGCCGCGCCCGCCCCGCCGCGGCGCTCCCTATCCCGCCGCGCCCACCGCGCCGCCCCGCGCCCCGGTGTCGCGCCGCCCGTGCCGCTCCGCATCCCGGTGCCGCGGCTCCCGTGGACCCCCCGCCGGAACCGCCCCCCGGGGCTCAACACCCGAGCCCCCTCTGCCGATAACGACTTCGGGGCGATGGGTATGCCCGGCCATTCTCCGGCGGACGGCGGGCAGGCGCTGGTGGAGACCGCGCTTCTCCTACCGGTCCTGCTGGCGCTCGCCATCCTGGTCATCATCGGCGCCGAGCTCCTGCAGACGGAGATCGACATCACCGACGCCGCGCGGGCCGGTGCGGCCGCAGCGGCCGCCGCTGCGACCCGGGGCGCGTCGGCCCAACGGGCGGCGCAGCAGGCGGCTGGCGCCGAGGGAATCCACCTCTCCTGCTCGGGCGCCGGAATCCCCACCTCCTGCGTATCCGTGGCGGCCGCGACCGGGACGCAATCCGGCGTGCAGATGGAAGTGGTGGACGTGTACGACACGCTGGCCCCGTGGTGGCCCGTCGGCGGCGGGATCACCCTGCACGCCGCGGCGGCGGCCGCGGTATGAACGCCATGACCGACGAACGCGGCCAGGCCATGGTGCTCTTCGCCCTGCTGCTCTTCGTCCTCTTCGGCGTCGGGGCGCTGGTGGTGGACGGCGGCTACGGCTTTGTGCAACTGCGCCAGGCGCAGAACGCCGCGGACATGGCGAGCGAGGCCGCCACAATGCAGCTCCAGGCCAACTGCGCCGGCCAGTCCGGGGTGAGCGACGCCCAGGTGACCGGGGTCATCGACGACGTGGTCGCCGCGAACGCGCCCCTGGCGGCGCATCTCTGGCAGGGCATCTATCTCGACCAGGCCGGGACTCCCATCGCCGGCGGCCCCACCCTGCCCGACAGCAGCGCACAGGCCCCGGCCGGCGCCTGCGGCGTACAGGTGGTGGCGTCGCCCCACTGGCCGTCGCTCCTGGCCCAGGTCATCGGGGTCTCGGGACTGTCGGCGCGCGCGGAGGCCGCCGCGGTGGTCGGCAGCAATCCGCAGGGCCCGCCCATCGGCCACTCGGCGGGCATCGTCGCCCTCGCGCCCTCCGGGCTGCACACCATCTGGGGCGGCGGCGCGGGGCAGTTCATCGTCAACGGCAGCATCATGGACGATTCCACGGGCAGCTGCACGTCGCCGGGCTGCTACGCGGATACGGTCGACGACTTCGGCAGCAGCGCCACACAGATCAGCGGTCAACTCGACGCGGTTGCGCCCGTGCCCCTCGACCCCTGCTTCGACCCGGCCGGGGCCACCAGCGCCAGCTGCCCGCGCCACACCTCGGGCGAGATCCTCTACGGCGGGGGCATGGTCGGCGGGCTGCCCTACGAGCCGGATCCCCTGGCCTACGTGCCCGCGCCGACCGCCGCGGACACCGCCTGCCCCGGCCAGGGCATCCAGACGTTCACGACCTCGCCCGGCACCGCCCTCACCCCCGGAGTCTACAACTACCCCGTTTATGTGACAGGGTCGGCCACGTTCGCCGACTGTGGCGGCGGCGTCCCGGGCATCTACGTCTTCAACGACGGCCTGCAGGTCTGTCCCGGCGCCGGCCAGACCGTCTCGGGTAGCGACGTCATGCTCTACGACGATGCCACTCCGGCGGGCGGCGGCGGTCCGGGCCATGGCGGGGGTGGCGGCGGTCCTTGCGGCTCCGAGGCACCGGGCGGGGGGCCCGGCTCCGGGCCCGACGGGATCTACATCGGCGGTGCCGGCACGGTGACGCTCAGCGGCACGACCTCGGGCCTGTTCGCCCACATGCTGCTCTACCAGGATCGGACCAAGGCGACGAACATCGGTCTCGACAACCACTCCTCCGACGGCGCGACGATCAGTCTCACGGGCGCGATCTACGACAATTCCCAGTCGGGCAGCACCGGCGGCGTCCTCGTCAGCGGGGGCGGCACGGGCGGCGGCGACATCGCCATCGACGGGATCGTCGTCGTGGACCGCTTCGCCACCGCGGGTACGGCCAACGTCACCATTACCTACGACCCCAGTCAGGTGCCCGGGGCGGGTGCGGTGCTTGTGCAGTAGGGGGGCCGCGCGTGGGGCTCGCCGCGGCGAGCCCCGGTGGCTTCCCCGCGGCACGGACGGGCCGGAGGGCACGCCCCTGGGCGGCGAGGCCGGGCAGGGCACGGTGGAATTCGCGGTGGTCGCGCCACTGCTCGTCTTTCTGCTGCTCGGCCTGGTCGCTGCCGGCTGGCTGCTCTTCGAATATGAGGCGGTCGCGGATGCCGCCCGGTCCGGCGTGCGCGAGGCGATCGTCGAGACGGCCCTGCTCGCCTTCGGCGGCTGCGAATCCGGACAGCCGCGGCCGATCGAGCAGGCGGTGCAGATGGGCGCCACCATCGTGCCAGTCGATTCGGCGCCCCTCTGCCAGGACGCCGGCGACCCGTCCGAGTTGGTACAGGCCCCCGGGGCGGTCGGCGTCGCCACCGTGACGGTGGTGGGTACCCCCAGCCTCAGCCCTGCCGACATGTCCGAGGTGACGGTGACGGTGACCCTGCCGGTGCGCCCCTTCCCGCCCCTGCCGGGCCTGGCGTTCGATCTGTCGGCGAGCAGCACGCTGCCCGTCGAATGACTGTACCGTGCCGCCGGCGCCCCACACCCCAGCGCGCACCGTGCCCCACCGCGCCCCACGCCTCACCGGCGCCCCACCCCCCAGCGCGCACCGGCCCCACCGCGCCCCACGCCTCTCCGGGCCCCACCCCCCAGCGCGCACCGGCCCCACCGCGCCCCACGCCTCACCGGCGCCCCACTCCCCACCGCGCCCCGTGCCCGACCCTGCCCCACGCCTCTCCGGCGCCCCACTCCCCACCGCGCCCCCCACCGGCGGATCCGCCGCCCGCGGGGCGTTTGCTACCGGGCGTTCCGGCGTGTATGTTCCAAGGGGTGTCCGGGAGCGGCCAGCATCCCGGCGCGAGGACCTGGGGCGCCTGCCGCTGTTCCCAGTCGGGCCGGCGGATCCGCGATTCCGGCGGGGAGGGGCCTGCGGCGTCCGCAGACGAACGAGTCCGCTGGAGCGATCTGCCCCTGTGGCGCTGGATGGCGGGGCCGGTTCTCGCCGCCACGGCGCTCCTGTTTCCCGCGCACTGGCTGCCCCTGCCCGCAGAGTTCCGCCACGCCGTGCGTGCCGCCCTGGTCGTCGTCGCCGGCTGGATGTTCGCCGCCGGCTTCGAGCGTCGCCTGCGGCAGGCGCGGTTCAGCCGCGACGGCCGGCGCGCCAGCCTCATCCGCCTCATCGTGCGCCTGCTGGTCTACGCGCTGACCCTGGCCGCCGCCCTGGGCGCGTTGGGCCTCCAGATCGGTTCGATCACGTTCGGCGGCGTCGTCCTCACCGCCGTCATCGGTCTCGCCGGACAGACGCTCTTCAGCAACGTGCTGGCGGGAATGGTCCTGGTCATCTGGCGTCCCTTCGAGATCGGCGAGCACATCAGCCTCATGAGTTGGCAGATGCCCGTCATCTCCGCCACCTACCCCCATGAGACGCTGCCCTCGGCCCACCCCGCCCGCGTGATCGACATCAACCTGCTGCACACCATCTGTACCGCGGACGACGGGCAGGTCATGCTCATCCCCAATTCGGTCGTGCTGCCGGCAATCGTGCGCAATCACAGCCGGTCCGGCCGCTGCCGGGTGCGTGTGCGCGGGGAGGTGGAGCGGCAGGTCGGCGTGGAGCGCCTATGGGCGCGCCTCCAGACCCTCGGCGCCGAGTTCGCCGCGGTGGAGCCGCGCTCTTCCGGGGGGGTGGAGCCGAGGTTGGTCGATGTCACCTCGGGGGTCATCGCCTTCGTCCTCGAAACGTGGGTGCCGTCGGTGGAGCACGAGGAGGCGGTGCGCTCGCGCCTGCTCCTCGCCCTGGCGCGGGCGCTGGAACAACTGCGCGCGCCGGGGCCGGGCGCGCAGGAACCCGCATCCCGGAAGGAGCCGGTCTGAAGGCTCCTGACGCCGCGACCCGTGTCCCCGGGGGGCCCGCCACTCCCGCCCCGCGTCACGTGAAGAGATCGGGATGTGCCCTGGGGAGCCGGGGCGCGGCCGCGACCCCGCACCACGGCCCCAAGCATCCGCAATGCTGCCGCGTGCGAGACCTTATACCCGCGCCATGCCGAGACTGCCGGTGCACCCCCCTCGCCAAAGAGCCGCACGCAAAGAGCCGCACCCAAAGAGCCCGTCCCGCCGCGTTGCGGGCCCGCGGATGCCACCGGGGTGATCGGCGTGGGCCTGCCGGGCCGCGACAACGCCAGTGGTATATCCGACGGCGCCGCCGTTGAAGTCGAACCGGCCCGTATGCCGAGCACGGGCGATGGCCGCCGCGACATAACCGAGCGGGCGACACCTCTCGCGCCCCGCCGTCTCCGACTGACGCAGGCGCTCACTGAAACCGTGGCGCGTGCCTGGGTCTCTACAGATGGGAACGTCGAGCGGAGGGGAGGAGGCCGTGATGGTGGCAGGCACCGACGCCTTCGAGGCCGAGATCGCGCCGCCGCTACCGAGGCTACGCTTGGCCGCGCGCGCCTGGTGGCGGACCGGGGCCTGGCGGAAGACGCCGTCCAGGAGGCGCTACGGCGAGCATACCGCTTCCGGGACCGGCGACGCGGTGTTGGTGTGGCTGCGCCAGGTGGTGGTGCGGGAGTGCTCGCGCCTGTTGCGCCGCCAAGCCGCCCAGGCGGCAGAGCCGGTCGCGGACGAGATCTCCGCCGCGACGACACCTCCCGACGAGCGGGCGATCCTGGCGGAGGAGCACGCGGAGGTGCGCCGCGCGCTGGAGCGCATGCCGGAGGGCTACCAGCGGCTGCTGCGACTCCGCCACGGCCACGCGCTCGGCGAAAAAGTGATCGCGGTGATCCTGGGCCTGCCCCTCGGCACGGTGCGGTGGCGGCTTGGGCATGGTCCCACGGGGCGGTCACGATGGCCGTACCACAACGGAGCGCCGCGACCTACCCGGGTTTCGCCGCGGCCTGCCAGCGCATGTACCGGGGCGCGGACGTCGCCTCCACGCTGCGCACAGTGCAGGAGGGGCTTGCCGCCATCAACGACAATGGCAGCAGCCCTCTGACCGCCGCCCGTTGCAGGGCATAGATTTGGCGGCCGGGTCGCTCAGGGCAGACCTGTCCACACTGTTGCGGCCGCTTCTTCGCCGCTGACGGGCCTGCCCCGCCCCTTGCCCCCCGCCCCCCGTTCTGCTACGCTTTCCCCGCCTTAGGGGAGCGATCGCTGAGAGTGCGCCGGTCGCAGACGGCGCAGACCCTCACGACCTGATCTGGGTAATGCCAGCGCAGGGAAGGCGAAAAGCAAAGGGGCGGATGCGGCGGGCGGGGTCCGCCGCCGCTATGGCACTTCACCCCCCTTCGCCCGCCGGCGCCACCCTCGGCCGGGGGGTTTTTCATTGCCCGCGGGCATCCGCTGTGCGGACGTCCGGCTCGACTACCCGGGTCTACCCACGCTCGGCGGTGTCGACCTGGAGGTCTCGCCCGGGGAGTTCGTCGCCCTCATCGGACCGAGCGGCTGCGGCAAGAGCACCCTGCTGCGCTGCCTCGCCGGTCTGTCCCTCCCGGACGCCGGGGCGATCACCCCGGCGCCCGTGCTCGGGTCCGCGGCCCTCATGCCGCAGAGCGACTGCCTCCTACCCTGGCGCAATCTCCTGGATAACGTCGCGCTCGGTCCGGAGCTCGCCGGCGCGCCGGATCCCCGCGGGGCGGCGCGGGCGGGCCTGCGCGCCTTCGGGCTGGAACCCTTCGCCGCCGCCTACCCCGCCGCGCTCTCGGGCGGCATGCGCCAGCGTGCCGCCCTGCTGCGCACCGTCCTCGCCGGCAAGCCCCTGCTGCTCCTGGACGAACCACTCGGCGCCCTCGACTCGCTGACGCGGATGGAGTTGCAGGCGTGGCTGGAGGCGCTCTGGCTCGGCCGCGGTGCCGACCGGCCCACCGTGGTGCTGGTCACGCACGACGTGGCCGAGGCCGTGCACCTGGCCGACCGGATCGCCGTGTTCTCCCCGCGGCCCGCCCGCGTCGCCGGTGTGGTGGCCGTCACCGCGCCCCGCCCCCGGCCGGCGGACTTCCGCACCTCGACCCACGCCGTCGCCCTGCAGGCCGAGCTCCTACGGGTGCTGGCGGGTGGCGCCGGTGCGTGAGGCGGACGTCTCCCGCGCGCCCCGCGTCGCCGGCGCCCCGTCCCCGACCGGCGCCCCGTCCCCGTCCGGTGCCCTGTCCCCGTCCGGTGCCCTGTCCCCGACCGGTGCTCCGTCCCCGACCGGTGCCCCGTCCCCGTCCGGTGCCCCGGTCGCCCCCGGCGCCCCGTCCCCCTCCGGTGCCCCAGGCTCGGCCGCCGGCGGGCGAGGGCGCGATCCGCGTCCTCGCCCCCGCCCGCGCCGCACCCTCCGCCCCTCCGCCCGCCGGGCCCTGGACGCCCTGCCCCCCGCCCTGCTCCTCCTCTGCGCCCTGGCGGCCTGGCAGGCCGTGGCCGTCTGGCGCCATATCCCCGCCTGGCTCCTGCCGTCGCCGGCGCGGATCGGCGGTACCCTGGTCTCCTCCGGCCGCCTGCTCCTGGTCAACGCCGGCGCCACGGCGCTGGAGAGCGTGGCCGGCTTCGCCCTGGCCCTGGCGGTGGCCGCCGGCCTGGCGCTGGCCATCCGCTTCTCCCGCCCCCTGGAGCGGGCGCTCTGGCCGGTGATCGTCGCCTCCCAGACCGTGCCGGTGCCCGCCGTGGCGCCGCTGCTCGTGCTCTGGTTCGGCTACGGCCTCCTCCCCAAGGTCATCGTCGTCGCGCTCGTGACCTTCTTCCCGCTGGTCGTCAACGCCGTCGACGGCCTGCGGGCGGCCGACCCACAACTCCTGGACGCGATGCGCACGCTCGGGGCCTCCCCCCGCCGGTTGTTCCTGCTGGTGGAACTCCCCGGCGCGCTGCCCGCCGTCTTCACCGGCATCAAGACCGCGGCCGCCTACGCCGTTATCGGCGCCGTCCTGGGGGAGTGGCTCGGCGGCATGCGCGGCCTCGGCGTCGTCATGGTCCAGGCCTCGGCCCAGCTCCTTACCGCCCGCGTCTTCGCGGCCATCGTCTGGCTCGCGGTCATCGGCGTGGCCATGTTCGGCCTGGCGGCCCTCGCCGAGCGGCTGGCCCTGCCCTGGTACCACGACGAGAAGAGGGAGCAAAACTGGAAATGAGCCATCCCGTCACCCGGCGGACGCTTCTCGGCGCGGGAGCGGCGGGCCTCGCGCTCGCCGCCTGCGGCCGGGCGGTCCGCACCCCGGCGTCCGGCTCGGCCCGCCCCGTGACCCTGATGCTTGACTGGTACCCCAACGCCGATCACGCCGGCATCTACGGCGCCGTGGCGCAGGGGGCTTTCACGAAGCAGGGCCTCGCTGTCGACATCCAGACCCCGTCGAGCACCACCGACCAGATCAAACTGGTCGGAACCGGCAAGGTGGACTTCGCGGTCAGCTACGAGCCGGACCTCCTGTTGGCCCGCGCCCAGGGCGTCCCCGTCCAAGCCGTCTTCGCCGTGGTACAGGAACCGCTCAACTGCGTCATCGCCCTGCAGTCCTCCGGGATCACCCACCCGGCGGAACTGCAGGGGAAGAAGGTGGGCACCTCGGGTACCCCCGGCGACACCGCCATCCTGGACTCGGTGGTGCGCGCCGACGGAGGCGACCCCACCAAGGTGCAGAATGTCAACGTCGGCTTCAATTTGGTGCAGGCCGTGCTGGGCGGCCAGGTGGACGCCATCGTCGGCGGCTACTGGAACTGGGAGGCCGTGGAGATCGCCCAGGCGGGCCACCCGGTGAACGTGATGCGGCTCGACCGCTGGGGTGTGCCCACCTATGACGAACTGGTGGTCATAGCGGAGGCCTCCACCGTCCAAAACAACCCCGGCCTGGTGCGCGCCTTCAGTGCCGCGCTCGCGGCCGGGACCTCCTATGCGGCGGGCCATCCGGCCGCCGTGCTCCAGGCACTGCTCAAGGCCAACCCCAGCCTCAGCCAGCCGTTGGTGCAGAAGAGCCTGCAGGACCTCGGCCCGGCGTGGAACGCCTCCGGCGGCGGCTACGGCTACATGGACCCGCAGGCCTGGAGCGCGTTCGGCGCGTGGATGCTGCGGGAGAAGTGGCTGCCGAGCGCGGTGGATACGGCGGCCGCGATGACCGACGCCGACCTGCCCAAGGCGTGAGGGCGCGCAGGGGCCTGCGGGCGTCAGCGGAGAGGAAAATGGGGCTCTTCTCACCCATCCGTGGGTCGGGATCGACGGATCACAAGCGGCAATGGTGGAAGGGTCGACTGCGTGTGGGCCCTGGCGGATGAGCCTCTGCGGCCCTGCCGCGCGGGCCAGCCGGCGGGGTGGACCCGCCGCCCGCACAAGGCCCGCAGGGCCGCCCTCATCCGCCAGGGCTACGCAAGCCCGCAGGCGTTCCGGGCCAGGCCCATGGCCAAATGACCGACCCACGGATGGGCTGGAAGACCCGAAAAATGGCCGCGACAGCGTCGCGGCTTGTGATGCCGAAGGCGGGTGCCACGTGTGGAAGACGTCCTCGCGCGAGTGGACACATGGATCCTGGGCCACAGGGACCGGTTGCTGCAGACACTGGGCACCCTGGTCTCCTTCGCCACGCCCAGCCCGCCGGGGCGCAACACCGCCGCGGCGCAGGCCTTCATGACCGAGCGCCTGGCCGCGCTGGGCTTTGCGGTGGACCGCTTCGAGGTGCACCCGGGCGACCCGGATGTGGTCGGGGTACGGCGGGGGAATGGGGGAACCGGGCAGCCTCCAGGTGTGGCCGCGGGTTTGGCGCGTTCTCCGGCGTCGGTACCCGGTGACCAGGGGAATGCACCGGAGCATTCCGCGGCCTGCAGGGGGTTCGCGGTCCCTGGCACAGGCGCTGCGCGTGCGGGCCTGAAGTCCGCCTATGGAGGATCGGCACCCGGCGGCGCGGCAAGCGCGCAGCCGCGTTCCTCCGCACCTCCCGGCGGGTCGGCGCCCCACGGCGCGCTCGGCGCGCCTGAGCGCATCACCTCCGCCTCTCTCCTTCTCAACGGCCACATCGACGTCGCCGAGGTGGGGGACGCGCGGGCGTGGAGCCGCCCGCCCTTCTCCCTGACTGTGGAGGGGGACCGGGCTTACGGCAGGGGCACCGCAGATATGAAGGGCGGGCTGGCGGCGGCGCTCCTCGCCCTGGAGGCGCTGGACGCCGCCGGGGCGCGCCTGGCGGGTGACGTGGTCTTTGAATCCGTCGTCGGCGAGGAGCAGGGGGAGGCGGGGACGCTCGCGGCCTGCGAGCGGGGCTACCGGGCCGACTTCGCGCTCGTACCGGACGCCTCCGGGCTTGCCGTGCAGGGCCAGGGCGGCGTGGTCACCGGCTGGATCGTGCTGCAGAGCCCAGAGACGTTTCATGACGGGATGCGGTCGCGGCTGATCCATGCCGGCGGGGGCGTGCGCGGCGCGGGCATGATCGAGAAGATGTGCCGGATCATCGACGCGCTGGGGCAGCTGGAGCGGCACTGGGCGGTGACGCTGTCCTACCCGGGCTTTGCGCCCGGCGCGACCACGATCAACCCCGCGGTGATCGAGGGCGGGCGCCACCCGGCCTTTGTGGCGGACCGCTGCGCCCTCTGGATCACCGTCCACTTCTACCCGGACCGCACATGGGAGGACGTCGCCGCCGAGGTCGAGGCCTTTGTGCGCTCGGCGGCTGCGGCCGACCCCTGGATGCGGGAGCACCCACCGGAGTTCCGCTGGGGCGGCCGGTCGATGATCATCGATCGAGGGGAGGTCTTCCCGCCGGTGCCCTTGGACACCGGGCACCCGGCCGTGGGGGAGATCCTGCGGGCGCACACCGAGGTCGCCGGATCGCCCCCGGCGGTCGGGATGTCCCCGAGCGTCACCGACGGCGGCTGGCTCGCACGGGCCGGGATCCCTACCGCCATCTACGGCCCCGGGCACCTGGCGCAGGCGCATGCCGTGGACGAGTGGGTTTCGGTGTCCGAGCTCCTGGCCTGCGCCCGGGTGCTGGCGCGGGTCGTCGGGCGGTGGTGCGGGTAGGGTGTGGCCCGGCACCCCCTACCCGCGCCACCGCCCCTGTCCGCTCAGAACCCGCTGCGGTTGCGGATGTCATCGAAGAGGGCGATCTGTTTCCGGACGCTCCCCGGGGTCACCAGGAGCGGCGCCCCCTCCCGCAGGGTCGCGTACAGGCGGTTGTAATAGGTGACCGTGATGTCCTCGGCCGCCTTGATGTCGGCCGCTTCGATCTGCCAGGGGATGTCCTCCCGCCGGCCGTACGACCGGCCGGCCGCCGGTCCGTCGTCGGCGGTCAACTCGGGGAGGGCCGACGGATCGTAGTACTTCCACTCCAGGTGTCCCGTCGTCCCCGTCAGGGAGCCGTACTTGCCCATGATCTGCCAGTCCGGCGCCGGGTAGGCGTAGGCGCTGGTGATCTCCACATCCAGCACTGTGCCGCTCCGGCCCCGCAACACGACCTTGACGTGGTCCTCGGCGTCGCCGGCGCTCACGGTGTGCTGGAGGTCGGCGAAGATGTCGCTGTACTCGCCGTCCAGGAGGAGCAGGCCCTGGTCGAGGACGTGCGCCCCCCAGTTGTTCAGCTGGCCGCCGCCCATCCGGCGCAGGGTCTGCCAATCCGAGCGCCGCTGGTAGCCGTGCCGGCCCATGCGGATGAGGTGCACGGGCCCGAGGACGCCGCTGCCCAGGATCTCCTGCACCTTGAGGAAGTCGGGGTCGAGGCGCCGGTTCTGGAAAACGGTCAGCACACGGCCCGCCTCGCGGGCCGCCGCGGTCATGCGGTCCACCTCGGCGACCGAGGCAGCCATCGGCTTCTCCACGAGCACGTGCCGGCCCGTGCGCAGGGCGGCCGTGGCGATGTCGGCGTGGGTGAAGGACGGGGTGCAAACGATGACCAGTTCCAACTCCTGCTCCTGGAGGAGTTCCGCCACATCGGCGTGTGCCCGGCACCCGAGGACCTGCTCGGCTTCGGCGCGCCGCTCCGCGACGCCGTCGGCGACCGCCACCACGCGATAGCCGGGGTGCTTGCCCAGGGTCCGGGCGTGGTTGGACCAGCCGCTGCGGCCGAGGCCCACGATGCCCACACGGATCGGATCGGACGCCAAGGGACCACCTCCACTGCGGGTGCGCCGCGCTCCGGAGTCGATACCGGGCACGGGCAGGTCCTCCTGCCGGTGCGCGTGCGGGGCTGTCGGCGGATCGCGACAGTGGGGGGGGACTCAGCCAGGGACTCCGTCGCCGCCCCCTGCGGGCGTCGACGGGGGGGGCAGCACTTCGCCCGGCGTGCAGTGAAACCCGGGGAGGACCGGATTCTCGATCGCCGCGCCGTCCGTTTGATCAGAGGAGGCGCGGCGCAAACCCCTGGCTTTAGCCATGGGGGATAAGCCGATTTGTTGCCGTCGCCCCCTGCCTGCGGTCGTGGTAGAATGTGGGTAGCACCTTGGCAACCGAACGTATGGCGTTGCGCCAGGGAGTCCTCTGGCGCGTAAAACGTTCGAGGCACTGCGCCGCACAAACCACGCGGCGCCAATCCCCTGGCCGCAGGGCCTGCGGTGTCTGCCTGTGGAGGGGACGTAAGACCTGCGAGGGCGCAAGCCCGATGAGCAGGCGGACCCCGGCGAAGCAGGAAGCCCCGATGAGCGATCATCGGGAATCCCCCGGCTTTAGCCGCGGGGAGGAGGTCAAAAGGGTATGCTTGGAGTGCTGCGGCTTGTTGCCGTAGCCCCTGGCGCACAGCGGCGCCGTCAGCGGCCAACGGACATCGTCCGGCCCCCCCTCTGCCCACATCACCCCGATCCGCCGCCGCACGCGCAAGGCGGGTCAGGATGGCTCGCGCGCGCCTTCCCCTCGGGGCCGGGCCGCCCCCCCCCGCTCGCCGCCGAGGAAGACCGCCCCCAGGATCAGGACGGCTCCCGCATAGAATCCGGCCGACGGCCGCGCGCCGGTCAGCAGCACCGACAGCAGGACCCCGAAGACCGGCTGCAGGTACAGATACATGGCCACTTCCGCCGCGGGCAGCCCACCGAGGGCCGCCACCCACACGACGTAGGCCAGGCCGGTCCCGACCACCGCCAGATACGCCGCCGCCACGGCGGGACCGGCGGTGATGCGGTGGGGGAGGGCCCCGCCCAGCAGCCACCAGAGCGGGACCATGCCTAAGAGGCCGGTCCAGAGCGTGGCGCCGGCGGCGGCCATCGGCGGGATGCGGTCCGTCAGGCGGGCCGAAACGGCGTTGTAGGTCGCGAAGCAGAGCGTGGAGGCAAGAAGCAGGGCGTCCCCCGCGAGGTAGCCGGCGTGGCCGGGCCGCGGCCGGCCGGCGATGACCCACGCCCCGGCGAGCGCGATCAGGAGGGCGAGGCGCCGCAGGGGGGGGAGCCGCTGACGCAGGTACAGTCCGGCGATGACCGCTGTGCACAGGGGCTCCAGGGAGACGAGGATTGCCGTCATCGCCGGCGTGGAGAGCGCCAGTCCGACGGTCTGCAGGTAGATCGGCAGGGAGAAGCCCAGGATGCCGAGTGCCGCTGCCAGGCCGACCGAGCGCGCGTCCCAGCGCCGGCCGGCGGGCAGCCGCAGGAAGGGGGCCAGGAGGAGCGCGGCGACGGCCAGCCGAAGCAGCGTCAGAAACGCCGACGGGATGTCCCGCAGGGCGATGGCCGCCGCCGGGTAGCCGGCCGCCCACGCCAGGTTGGTCAGGACCAGGCCGGCGACGGTGAGGCGGCGCGCGGCGGGCTTCAGGGGAGCACCTCCAGGGGTGGGGCCAGGGCCCGGGTGGCCTCGCCACGCTCCTTCGTTGGCGAGGCCACCCGTCTCTATGCTGCGTCTGCGCCAAGGCCTTCGAGCCCGGGTCCGCCGGAGGGATCCACCCTGTGCGGCGTCCCCCAGGATAGCACCGGCCGAGGAGGCACGGACGATATGCGGCGGTGGGGCTGGGACATGCCGGCAGGGCCGGAGACCGCGCTCGCGAGCGGTCGCCAAGCGTCGGGCTTCCCGACCGCGGCGGCGCATCCGGGGCGCCGGCGGAAACCCACTGACGGCCGGGGCCCGCCCCGGCTGTTTCAACCCCCGTGCCCCGAGGGAGGCGCGCCCCTCGGGGAGAATGCCCGCACCGCGCTTCCGATCCCTCCCGACGGGAGGCCGTTGTAGAGGTGCCACCGGGCCTGGCCGAGAGCCTCTGGTCCCGCGCCGCGGCCAAGGAGCGCCGCGTGCTCGCCCACCCCTTCGTCACCGGCCTCGGCGAGGGTACGCTGCCGTCGGCCGCCTACCACTTCTACCTGCGCCAGGACTACGTCTTCCTTTTGGAGTACGCCCGCGTGCTGGCATTGGCCGTCGCGGCGGCCGAGGACGCGGCCGACATGGACCGGCTGGCGGGGCTCCTGCACGTCACGCTGCACGTCGAGATGGACCTCCACCGCCGCACGTGCGCGCAGGCCGGCATCTCCGGCGCCGCGCTGGATGCCGAGGAACCCGCGCCCTTCACCTTCGCCTACACCCGGCACCTGCTCGCCGTGGCCCGGGCGGAGCCCCTGGGCGTCATTGCCGCGGCCCTGCTGCCCTGCCAGTGGGGCTACGCCGTCATCGGGCGGACGCTTGCCGACCGCGGTGGATCGCCCGTCCCGGCGTACGCCGAATGGATCGCGGCCTACACCTCGGACGGCTATCGGGAGACCGCGCGGTTCGTCTGGGAACTGGTGGATCGCGCGGGGGAGGCGATGGGCCCGTCCGAGCGCAGACGCGCGGAGTCGGCCTTCCATGCCAGCTTCCGGTACGAGTGGATGTTTTGGGACGGGTGCTGGAACGGGGAGCGCTGGCCTGCGGGGTGACCGCGGCGACCGGCCGTCGGGGTGCGGCGCGGGGCGGGGCGGCGGGGGGGAAACCCCCCCCCCCCGCCCGCCCCCGCCCCGGGTCCCCCCCGCCCCCCGCCCGCGCCCCCCCGCGCGGGGGCCGCGC
>Ga0080006_1151787_pt1 | contig 34826 bp, 34 predicted proteins | sample RS3BMetagenome_FD_69209 | JGI IMG/M metagenome (GOLD analysis project Ga0080006, IMG submission 69209) | Ferric oxide microbial mat and aquatic microbial communities from Rainbow Spring, Yellowstone National Park, USA - RS3B (SPADES... ...
CCCCCACCGCCTCCACCGCCTCCACTGCCCGGCGGTGGGTCCTACCCCCCGCCCCCGCCGCCCGTGGGCGGATACGCCCCCCCGCCACCGGGGCCGGCGATCCGCACCTTGCCGACGTCGTCCTACGCACCGTGGCTCAGCCGGTTTTTGGCGTTCGTGGTCGACATCCTCCCGTACGTCGTCGTGCATGGCATCGGTACCGCGATCCTGATTGCCACCCAACAGACGGCCTGCGTCACCGACATCACCCGATACGACGTCAACCAGTACTGCGCCACCCAGAACTCGACCTTCGGCCTGATCGCGCAGTGGTTGGCGTCGGTGGTCGGGTTGTTCTACCTGATCTGGGACTACGGCTACCGCCAGGGCACCACCGGGTCGAGCCTCGGCAAGTCGGTGATGAAGATCAAGGTGGTCAGTGAGGTCACCGGTCGGCCCATCGGTTTCGGGATGTCGGTGGTCCGGACCCTCGCGCACTTCATTGACGCGATCATCTGCTTCATCGGTTTCCTCTTCCCGCTGTGGGATTCCAAACGGCAGACGCTGGCGGACAAGATCATGACGACGGTCGTCCTGCCGATCGAGGAGGCCCGAGCGGGCTGACGGCCCGAGGCGGTCCGCCACTAGGCTGATCATCGATGAGTGCAGACCGCCACGAAGACCACAGCTTCACCGGACTGGCCACGAAGGCCATTCACGCCGGCTACCCGCCGGACCCGGCGACCGGGGCGGTCAACGCCCCGATCTACGCCAGCAGCACGTTCGCCCAGGACGGCGTCGGCCACCTGCGGGGCGGCTTCGAGTACGCGCGCACCGGTAACCCCACCCGGTCGGTGCTGGAGGCTTCGCTGGCGGCCGTCGAGGGGGGCGCCTACGCGCGGGCGTTCGGCTCGGGGATGGCCGCCGGCGACTGCGCCCTGCGCGCGATGCTGCGCCCCGGCGACCACCTCGTGATTCCCACCGACGCGTACGGCGGCACGTTCCCGCTCATCGACAAGGTCTTTACGCAGTGGGGCGTCCGGTATACGCCGGTGGCGCTGTCCGACCTGGACGCCGTGCGCGCCGCGATCACCCCACACACCCGGTTGATCTGGGTGGAAACGCCGACCAACCCGCTGCTGTCCATCGCCGACATCGCGGCCATCGCCGAGCTGGCGGCCGGGCGGGCCGCAAAAGGGTCGGTGAAAGTGTTGGTGGACAACACCTTTGCATCGCCCGCACTGCAGCAGCCGCTGACGCTGGGTGCCGACGTCGTGCTGCACTCGACCACCAAATACATCGGCGGTCACTCAGACGTTGTGGGTGGCGCGCTGGTGACCGACGACGAGGAGTTGGACGACGCGTTCGGCTTCCTGCAGAACAGCGCCGGCGCGGTCCCCGGCCCCTTCGACGTGTACCTGACCATGCGCGGCCTGAAGACTTTGGTGCTGCGGATGCAACGGCACAGCGAAAACGCCATGGCCGTCGCGCACTTCCTCGCCGGGCATCCGTCGGTGAGCACGGTCTTTTATCCGGGCCTGCCGAGCCACCCCGGCCACGACGTCGCCGCGCGGCAGATGCGCGACTTCGGCGGTATGGTGTCGGTCCGCATGCGGGGCGGCCGCCGGGTGGCCGAGAAGCTGTGCGCCGGCACGAAGGTCTTCATTTTGGCCGAATCGCTGGGCGGGGTGGAGTCGCTGATCGAACTGCCCGCCGCGATGACGCACGCGTCGACGGTCGGTTCGCAACTGGAAGTGCCCGACGACCTGGTGCGGTTGTCCGTCGGGATCGAAGACGTCGCCGACCTGCTGGCAGACCTCGAACAGGCGCTGTGCTGACTGTGCGAGCAGACGCAAAAGCACCCTAAAAGGGCCACTTTTGGGTGCTTTTGCGACTGCTCGCGCAACTTTAAGAGTGGTACGGCTCCGCGCTGACCAGCGTCACCTCGACGGTTCTGCCGCTGGGCACCTTGTAGCTGCGTGTCTCGCCCACCTTGGCGTCGATCAGGGCGTTACCCAGCGGCGAGTTCGGCGAGTACACCTCGAGCTTGCCGTCGTTGACACCCTCCTGGCGGGTGGCGATCAGGAAGGTCTCGGTGTCGGACGTGTCGCCGTTGTAGTAGACCTTCACCACCGAACCCGGCAGGGCGATGCCGGACTGCTTGGGCGCCTCGCCGACCTTGGCGTTGTTCAGCAGGTCTTGCAGCTGGCGAATACGGGCCTCTTGCTGGCCCTGCTCCTCGCGGGCGGCGTGGTATCCGCCGTTTTCGCGCAGGTCACCTTCCTCACGGCGGTCGTTGATTTCTGCGGCGATCACCGGACGATTGGCAATCAACTGGTCGAGCTCGGCCTTGAGTCGGTCATGTGACTCCTGGGTCAGCCAGGTCACTTGAGTGTCCATCATCTCGTCGTGCTCCTCTTAGTCGTTGCGCGCCGTTCCGCGCAAGCCTCGCCGTCCCCCGGTTGGCTGGGGCCTCCCTGTGTGTCGCCGCTCCGGTTTCGGCCGGGCCTTAATGCAAATACACGGTCCCAGCCGGAACCGTGCATTCATTCATGTTACCACTGCGCAAACAATCGATGACTCGAATCGCGTGGCCGGGCTCTCACGCGGTCAGGACGGTCGCAGGTATCCGGGCACGTCGGTGCCGCAGCCGTAGATGTCGGCCATCGCCGGCGGGCGGGAGGACTTCACCGTCGTCGTCACTTGCACGGTGGCCTGGCTCGCCGGTGGGACCAGCACCTCGCGTCTGCCTGTCTCGCTGCCGTCCGCCGCTTTGACCCGCACGATGCAGTCCACCGGGCGTGACGGGTCGGATCGCGTCACGCTGATCGTCACCGACGCCGTCTCGTTGTCGATCACCCGGTAGCCGGCCAGTGAGCCCGACACGCTGCTGGTGCCCAACCGTTGATAGCCGATGACGGCGACGGCGATGCCCATCGCAACGACCAGCGCGGCGAGCGTGATGGCGCCGCCACGCCTGGATACGGCCGACAGCCGCGAACGCCCATAGCGGGCCGCGGGACGCGCGGTGGGGGTTTCGGTCATGCCTGGTTGCGCCTGGGGTGTTTGGCCGCCGGATGCCGCCGACAGCACGCAGCGGTGTCAGTACTGGAATTATAGGGTCAGACGGGCGACCACCAGACCGACAAGGGGGCACGTGAGCGAACTGCGGTTGATGGCGGTGCACGCCCACCCCGACGACGAGTCCAGCAAAGGTGCGGCCACTCTGGCCCGCTACGCCGCCGAAGGGCATCGCGTGATGGTGGTGACCCTGACCGGGGGCGAGCGCGGCGACATTCTCAACCCGGCAATGGACCTGCCCGACGTGCTGGAACACATCGCCGAGATCCGTCGTGACGAGATGGCCAAGGCCGCAGAGATTCTCGGCGTGTCCCACACCTGGCTCGGCTTCGTCGACTCCGGATTGCCCACGGGGGATCCGCCCCCACCGCTGCCGGAGGGCTGTTTCGCGCTGGTGCCACTGGAGGAGTCCGTCAAGGCACTGGTGCGGGTGGTGCGCGAATTCCGCCCGCACGTGATCACCACTTACGACGAGAACGGCGGCTATCCCCATCCCGACCACATCCGCTGTCACCAGGTTTCGATCGGCGCCTTCGAGGCGGCCGGCGACTACCGGCGCTTCCCCGACGCAGGCGAGCCCTGGACGGTGTCCAAGCTGTACTACATCCACGGCTTCCTGCGGGCACGGATGCAGTTGCTGCACGACGAAGCCGTCAAACATGGGCACGAGGGACCGTTCAAGAAATGGCTCGAGCATTGGGATCCCGAGCACGACCCGTTCGAGTCCCGGGTGACGACGCGCGTGGAGTGCTCGGCCTACTTCGGCCAGCGCGACGACGCCCTGCGCGCGCACGCCACCCAGATCGACCCGAACCACGACTTGTTCGCCGTTCCGATCGCGTGGCAGCAGCGGCTGTGGCCGACCGAGGAGTTCGAGTTGGCCCGCTCCCGGGTTCCTGCCCGGCTTCCCGAGGACGACTTGTTCGCCGGAATAGAGTGCGACGCGTGAGTCACCTCCTCGCTGGGATCGTCACCGTCTGGGCCGGTTGGCAAGCCGATGCTGCGCCGCGCAACACCGGACCCGACTTCGGCAAGGCCAGCCCGGTCGGACTGCTGATCGTCGTACTGCTGTTGATCGCCACGCTGCTGCTGCTGCGATCGATGAACCGACAACTGAAGAAGGTGCCCGAGTCGTTCGATCCCGCCCACCCCGAACCGGACCAGGCGGCCGACGAGGGCACCGACACGGTTGCCCAGCCCACCGATCAGGCCCCGGACCAGGCCGCCGGCCCGGGGGACGGATCGGCGAACGCTCCGGGATCCGCCGATGAACCCGGCTGAGGCCGCCGGGATGGGCTTTGAGCAGGTCGCGGCGACGAACACGCTCGGGTCTGCGGCCAGCCCTTACCTGCGCCAGCACGCAGACAACCCGGTGCACTGGCAGCAGTGGACACCGCAGGCGCTGGCGGACGCGGCCGCGCGCGACAAGCCGATCCTGCTCTCCATCGGCTACGCCGCCTGCCACTGGTGTCACGTCATGGCCCACGAGTCGTTCGAGGACGACGAGGTGGCCGCGGTGATGAACGCGGAATTCATCTGCATCAAGGTCGACCGCGAGGAGCGGCCCGACATCGACGCGGTCTACCTGAATGCGACCGTCGCGCTCACCGGGCAGGGCGGTTGGCCGATGACGTGCTTTCTGACGCCCGACGGCCGCCCCTTTTTCTGCGGCACCTACTACCCGAAAGACAATTTCTTACAAGTGCTGTCGGCTGTCTCCTCCACCTGGCGCGAGCGCCGCGACGAAGTTGAGGAGGCGTCCGACCGCATCGCCGCCGAGTTGGGCAACATGGCCGAAGCATTCTGGGAACAACACGGCGGCGGGCCGGACGTGGTGCCCGTCGTGTGCGACCGGGCCGTCGCGGCGATCCTGGCCGACGAGGATACGGTCAACGGCGGCTTCGGCGGCGCGCCCAAGTTCCCCGCGTCGTCGATCCTGGAGGCGCTGTTACGCAACTACGAGCGCACCGGGTCGGCTGCGGCGCTCAAGGCCGTCGCCCGCGCCGGCGAGGCGATGGCCCGTGGCGGCATCTACGACCAACTCGCCGGCGGATTCGCCCGCTACAGCGTCGACGAGGCCTGGGTGGTGCCGCATTTCGAGAAGATGCTGTACGACAACGCGCTGCTGCTGCGGGTGTACGCGCACTGGGCGCGGCGCACCGGAGACCCGATGGCGCGTCGTGTCACCGTCCAGACCGCAAGGTTCCTGCTCGATGACCTGGCCGACGGCGGCATGTTCGTTTCGTCGCTGGACGCCGACGCCGACGGGCGCGAAGGCTCGACCTACGTCTGGACGCGCAGGCAGTTGAGCGAGGTGCTCGGGGACGACGACGGCCGTTGGGCCGCGAACCTTTTCGGGGTGACGAGGTCCGGCACGTTCGAGAACGGGGCGTCGGTGCTGCAGCTGCGTTCCGATCCGGACGATCTGCAACGGCTGGATCGCGTCCGGACCGCGCTGCTGGCCGCCCGTCGCGCCCGGCCGCAGCCCGGGCGCGACGAAAAGGTGGTGACCGCATGGAACGGCCTGGCGATCACTGCGCTGACGGAAGCCAGCGTGGCCCTGGCCGACACCGGTGCCGATCCCGCACCGGTCTCCGCACCCGTCTCCGGATTGGCCTCCGAATTGGTACAAGCCGCGCAGCGTTGCGCGACTGCGCTGCTGAACCTGCACATCGTCGACGGCCGGCTGCGGCGCGCCAGCCTGCACGGCGTGGTGGGCGAGGGCGCCGCCGTCCTGGAGGACTACGCGATGCTGGCGGCCGGGCTGCTTGCGCTGCACCAGCTGAGCGGCGATGGCGCGTGGCTGACGTCGGCGTCGGAGTTGCTGGATGTCGCACTGCGGCACTTCGCCGACTGGGACCGGCCCGGCCGCTGGTTCGACACCGCCGACGACGCCGAGCGGTTGATGCTGCGGCCTGCGGACCCGCTGGACAGCGCGACGCCGTCGGGCGCGTCGATGATCACCGAGGCACTGTTGATCGCGGCGCACCTGGTCGACGGCGAGCGCGCGGAACGGTATCTGCGGGCCGCGGGCGAGCTGCTCAGCGCCCATTCGATCCTGCTGACTCAGGCTCCGCGCTCGGCCGGATATTGGCTGGCGGTCTCCGAGTCCGCGGTCCGCGGTCCGCTGCAGATCGCGGTCGCCTGTGACCCGTCGCGGTCGCCGCTACTGGCCGCCGCCCGCCGGTTGGCACCCGGTGGGGCGATCGTCGTCGGCGGCGAAATCGACTCGTCGCCGCTGCTGAAGGGCAGGGGGCGCATCGCCGGCGCCGACGCCGCCTACGTCTGCCGTGGTCGCGTCTGCGACCTGCCGGTGACACGGACCAGGGAACTGGCGGCCGCCCTCGGCGTGCCCCGGACGTAGCCTGCAGCTACCCTGCTTCCCATGGTGCGTCCTGCCGACGAAACCCAAGCGATCAGGGACACTGTCAACCGCTACATCGAGCTGGTGGCCAGGGGCAGCGCTGACGACCTGGTCGAGTTGTACGCCGATGACGCCACCGTCGAGGACCCGGTCGGGGGGGAGGTGCACATCGGCCACCAGGCGATCCACGGCTTCTACTCGGCGGTCGACAACGTCGAGCGCGAGTGCGAGCTGGTGACGCTGCGGGTGTGCGGCAACGAGGCGGCCTTCCAGTTCCGGCTGACCGTCGCCGCGGGCGAGCACCGGATGGTGATTGAGCCGATCGACGTCATGGTCTTCGACGAGCGCGGCAAGATCAGCGCGATGAAGGCCTACTGGTCGGCGGCCGACGTCACCCAGTTGTAGCGCGAGCGTCAGGCTGGGTGGCCCACGTAGAAGACCGCGAGCCACATCGCGATGTAGTGCAGTATCGCGGCGATGGCGGTGAACGCGTGGAAGACTTCGTGATAGCCGAACGTCTCGGGCCAGGGGTCGGGCCAGCGCAGCCCGTAGAACACGCCGCCGATGCTGTAGAACACGCCGCCGACGGCCAGCAGCACCATGGCGGCCACGCCCGCCTCGTGGATGATGGTGGGGGCGAACCAGATGGCCACCCACCCCAGCAGCAGGTAGAGCGGCACGCCCACCCAGCGCGGCGCGGACGGCCAGCACACCTTCAGCGCGATGCCCGCCACCGCACCGCCCCACACGATCCACAGCACCAGCACCCCGGTGTTCTGCGGCATGGCCAGGCGCGCGAAGGGTGTGTAGCTGCCGGCGATGAAGACGAAGATCATCGAATGGTCGAGCCGCCTCATTCGCATCCGGGCGGTCGGCGACTTCCACTGCACCCGGTGATAGGTCGCGCTGACGGCGAACATCGCCGCAGTGGCCGCGGCGTACACCAGCGTCGAGTGCCCGGCGCGGGGCGAGGCGACCGCCCACGACACCGACACCAGGACCGCGCCGGTGATGATCGCCAACCACGCGGAGTAGTAGTGGATCCAGCCGCGCATCCGCGGTTTGGTCAGAACGTGGGCAGCCCCTTCGACGAGTTGGTCGACGGTGTTGCCGGGTGTGATTGCCCCGGATCGGGGCTCTTCACCGGTGGCCTTGTCGATCTGGCTGCTCATGTCTCCTGTTGCCTTTTAGCGCAAGTGGGGCGCGAGAGGTGCTGCCGGGGCTGCTCACCGTCAACACTAGCCCGAAACGGTCACGGCGTCGTGCCGACGTAGGGCGGTTTCGGCATCGATGATGGCCGGAATTCGTTGCCGTGCGCAGTAGGGTATCTGTTCGTGGAGATCATTCCGCCCCGGCTGAAGGAGCCGCTCTACCGGGTCTATGAGCTGCGGCTGAAGCAGGGTCTGGCGTCATCCAAATCCCATCTGCCGCGCCACATCGCGGTCCTGTGCGACGGGAACAGACGGTGGGCGCGCAACGCCGGCTACGACGACGTCAGTTACGGCTACCGGATGGGCGCGGACAAGATCGCGGAGATGCTGCGGTGGTGCCAGGACGCCGGCATCGAGATGACCACGGTCTACCTGCTCTCCACCGAGAACCTGCAGCGCGATCCGGGCGAGCTGGCCGGTCTGATCAAGATCATCACCGAGGTGGTGGAGCAGATCTGCGCGCCGGCCAATCGCTGGAGTGTGCGCACCGTCGGGGACCTCTCGCTACTCGGTGACGAACCGGCCCGCCGGCTGCGGGATGCGGTGGACTCCACACCGGGCGTCGCCTCATTCCACGTCAACGTCGCGGTGGGCTACGGAGGGCGGCGCGAGATCGTCGACGCGGTGCGCGCGTTGTTGGGCAAGGAACTCGCCAACGGTGCGACCCCCGAGGAGCTCATCGATGCCGTCACCGTCGACGGCATCTCCGAGAACCTCTACACCTCCGGGCAGCCCGATCCCGACCTGGTGATCCGCACCTCGGGGGAGCAACGCCTCTCCGGCTTTCTGCTGTGGCAGAGCGCTTATTCGGAGATGTGGTTCACCGAAGCGCACTGGCCCGCGTTCCGGCGCGTCGATTTCCTTCGCGCCCTGCGTGATTACAGCCAGCGGCACCGCAGGTACGGCAAGTAGGGCTGCCCGCTCCCCGGTTGCGGAGGCCGAATCGAGCGGACCTCTGGCCGCCGGGTTACGCTCGCGCCCGGGTCTTGATCACAGAAAGGGCGCTCAATGGCGTTGTCGACGATTCCGCCCGCGAAGGTTGTCCGGGTGATCGAACGCGCCAGGCATCACCTCGGTCGGCTCTATCACCGCACGCTTCCCGCTCCGGCGGGCTTGCTGGAGATGCTCATGGACGCGTTTGTCGCCCAGGCGATTACGGCGGCTGCCGATCTCGGCCTTGCCGACGCACTGGCGAACGGGCCGCTTTCGGCCGAGGATCTGGCGCGCGCGGTCGGTGCGGACGCCGATGCGCTGAGCCGACTGATGCGGGCCCTGATCTCACGCGGGGTCTTCCGTCAACGCCGCGACGGCCGCTACGACCTCACCCCGCTGGCGCAGCCTCTGCGCCGCGACGCCGAGGTTTCCCTGGCCGCGTGGGCGAGATGGGCGGGTTCGCCCCAGCTGCGTGAGCGGTGGAGCCATCTCACCGACGGCATCCGCGCGGGCCGCTGCACCGCCGCCGAAATGCGCGGCCAAAACATGTTCGACTACCTGGCCGGGGAGCCCGAACTGCAGGCCATCTTCAACGAGGCCATGACCAACGTGTCCGAACTGTCGATCGCGCCGCTGATCGCCGCCTACGACTTCGGTCGTTTCGGCCCGACGATCGTCGACGTCGGGGGTGGGCACGGTCGGCTGCTCTCGGCCATCCTCGCCGCCACGCCGCATGCGCGCGGCGTGCTGTTCGACCAGCCCCAAGTCGTGGCGGGAGCTTCCGGGGAACTGCGCAGATATCGCGTCGACGACCGCGTCGAGGTCGCCGAGGGATCGTTCTTCGACGCCGTCATACCGGCCGGCGGCGACGTTTACGTGCTCAAGAACGTGATTCACGACTGGCTCGACGACGATGCGGAGCGCATATTGCGCAATGTGCGCGCAGCAGCGCAGACGGGCAAGCACCTGGTGCTCGTCGAGTTGGTGATCCCCACACACAACCGGGACAACCCGGGCAAATGGCTGGACCTGGATATGTTCGTCAGCGCCGCCGCGCGGGAACGCACTGCCGCCGAATACGCGCGGCTCCTCGAGCGGGCCGGCTTTCGCTTGACGCGGGTGGTCGAAACCGCGTCACCTTTCTGTCTCATCGAGGCCGAAGCGGTGTAGGCGGGTCCGGCGAAACCCTGACGCAACAGCCCGAGCACGTGGCCGCCGCGTCGGTAACAGCCCCGCTACAGCTTGCGCAGGCGCAGTCGGTTGATGGAGTGGTCGGCGTCCTTGCGCAGCACCAGGGTGGCGCGGGGCCGGGTCGGCAGGATGTTCTCCACCAGGTTGGGCCGGTTGATCGACCGCCAGATCTCGCGCGCGGCGGCGACCGCCTTGGTGTCGTTGAGGGCCGAGTAGTGGTGGAAGTGGGATTCGGGATCGGCGAACGCCGTGCCGCGCAAGGACAGGAATCGGGACACGTACCACTGCTCGATATCTTCGATCCGGGCGTCCACGTACAGCGAGAAGTCGAACAGGTCCGACACCATCAGGGTGGGGCCGGTCTGCAAGACGTTGAGACCCTCCAGGATCAAGATGTCGGGATGGCGGACGACGTGCTTGACCCCGGGAATGACGTCGTACTTCAGATGCGAATACACCGGTGCGCAGGCGTGGTCGGAACCGGATTTGACCGACGTGACGAACCGCATGAGTGCGCGGCGGTTGTAGCTTTCCGGGAACCCCTTGCGATGCATGAGGTTTCGGCGATCGAGCTCTGCGTTGGGGTACAGGAAGCCGTCGGTGGTCACCAGGTCGACCCGGGGGTGGTGGTCCCAGCGCGCCAGCAACGCCTGCAGCACGCGTGCGGTCGTTGACTTGCCGACCGCCACGCTGCCGGCCACGCCGATGATGAACGGCACGGGCCGGTCCGGGTTCTGCTGGGGTTCGCCGAGGAATTCCGCGGTGGCGGCGAACAGCCGCTGGCGGGCGGCGACCTGCAGATGGATGAGCCGGGCCAGCGGCAGGTACACCTCTTCGACTTCGAGCAGGTCGATCTGCTCGCCCAGACCGCGCAGGCCGACCAGCTCCTCCTCGGTGAGGGCCAGCGGCGTCGACATGCGAAGCGCGCGCCATTGCTTCCGGTCGAACTCCACATATGGGCTCGGCTCGCTCGGCCGCGACATAGTGCCAGTGTCGCAGGAGCGGGCGCGCGCCCGACGGTTGGGCTGGCGAATTTGCCCTCTGGATAGACTTGTCCCGTGACCGCCGTATCCCGTACCGCCGCGTCCGTAATGTCCGCGCCCCTGGCCGAGGTGGACCCGGATATCGCCGAGCTGCTGGGCAAAGAGCTCGGCCGGCAACGGGATACCCTGGAGATGATCGCTTCGGAAAACTTCGTGCCGCGCTCGGTGCTGCAGGCCCAGGGCAGCGTGCTGACCAACAAGTACGCCGAGGGGCTTCCGGGACGGCGCTACTACGGCGGCTGCGAGTACGTCGACGCCGTGGAGAACATCGCCCGCGACCGGGCGAAGACGCTGTTCGGTGCCGAATTCGCCAACGTCCAGCCGCATTCGGGCGCCCAGGCCAACGAGGCGGTGCTGCAGGCGCTGATGACGCCGGGCGAGCGGCTGCTCGGGCTCGACCTGGCCAACGGTGGGCACCTGACACACGGCATGAAGCTCAACTTCTCCGGCAAGCTCTACGACGCCGGTTTCTACGGCGTGGACCCGGCGACGCATCTGGTGGACATGGACGCTGTGCGGGCCAAGGCCCTGGAGTTCCGCCCGAAGGTGATCATCGCGGGCTGGTCGGCTTACCCGCGGATCCTCGACTTCGCGGCGTTCCGGTCGATCGCCGATGAGGTCGACGCCACGCTGTGGGTGGACATGGCCCACTTCGCGGGGCTGGTGGCCGTGGGTCTGCACCCGTCGCCCGTGCCGCACGCGGACGTGGTGTCCACGACCGTACACAAGACGCTGGGCGGCGCGCGTTCGGGCATGATCCTGGGCAAGCAGGAGTACGCCAAGGCCATCAACTCGGCGGTGTTCCCGGGCCAGCAGGGCGGGCCGCTCATGCACGTGATCGCGGGCAAGGCGGTTGCGCTGAAGATCGCCACCACCCCCGAATTCGCCGACCGTCAGCAGCGCACGCTGTCCGGCGCCCGCATCGTCGCGGACCGCCTGCTGGCTCCGGACGTGAGCAAGGCGGGTGTGTCGGTGGTCAGCGGCGGCACCGACGTCCATCTGGTGCTGGTCGACCTGCGTGACTCCCCGCTGGACGGGAAGGCCGCCGAGGACCTGCTGCACGAGATCGGCATCACGGTCAACCGTAACGCGATACCCAACGCCCCGCGGCCGCCGATGGTGACGTCGGGCCTGCGGGTGGGCACACCCGCGCTGGCGACGCGTGGCTTCGGGGATGCCGAATTCGCCGAGGTCGCCGACATCGTCGCGATGGCCCTGTCCGGGGCCGGCGGCGCCGGCGGCACTGTGGACGTGCCCGCGCTGCGCGACCGGGTTACGCGTCTGGCCAGGGAGTTCCCGCTCTACGAGGGCCTCGAAAACTGGACCCTGGTCGAGAGCTAGTCGAGAGCTAGTCGCGAATTAGTCGCGAATTAGTCGAGAATTAAAGGACCAAAGTCACTATTTCGCCGCGACACGAGCCCGTGATTTTCACGAACCTGTGTACGCGGGTTACAGTTACCTTATGGCACAGAAACCTGTCGCTAACGCGCTGACCCTGGAACTCGAGCCGGTTGTCGAGGCGAACATGGCACGCCACCTCGACACCGAGAACCTTTGGTTCGCCCATGACTACGTCCCGTTCGACCGGGGCGAGAACTTCGCCATGCTCGGCGGTCGCGATTGGGATCCCTCCGAGATGACGCTGCCCAGGACCGTTACCGACGCCTGCGAGATCCTGCTGCTGCTCAAGGACAACCTCGCCGGCCATCACCGCGAGCTCGTCGAGCACTTCATCCTCGAGGACTGGTGGGGCCGCTGGCTGGGCCGGTGGACCGCAGAGGAGCACCTGCACGCCATCGCATTGCGGGAGTACCTGGTGGTGACCCGCGAAGTCGACCCGACCGCCAACGAGGAGGCGCGGGTCGAGTACGTGATGAAGGGCTACCGCGCCGACCACTACACGCAGGTCGAAACTTTGGTGTACATGGCGTTGACTGAGCGCACCCACGCCGTCTTCTGCCGCAACCTGGCCGCGCGGATCGAGGAGCCCATCCTGGCCGGGCTCGTCGACCGGATCGCCAGGGATGAGGCGCGGCACGAAGAGTTCTTCGCCAACCTCGTCGCGCACTGCCTCGACTACACTCGCGACGAGACGATCGCGGCGATCGCCGCCCGCACGGCCGACCTCGAGGTCCCCGGCGCCGACATCGACTCCTACCGGGACAAGGTGAAAAACGTCGCCCAGGCGGGCATCTTCGGGCCCGAACAGCTGCGGCAGTCGATCTCCGACCGCATCAGCGCGTGGGGAGTGGCCGACGAGCCCGCGCTGAAGCAGTTCGTCGCGCGCTGAGCCGATCCGGGCGCTCATCGCGCATCCTCGCCAGCCGTACAAGCTGACTCGGCGCGCCTGCGCGGCGGGCGCGCGGCAAAAAGAGTAGCGTCAGTGTCGATGGCCAGCGACATGCTCTGCTGCCAGGGCGGCACCTCCCGTCACGATAACGGCAGGACCGGCCCCGGTCCTGGTGCCGTGGTTCTCGCCGACACGCCCGTGCGGGTCCGCGCGGGCTCATCCCGCTCGAGGAGCGCTACGTGACCGAAATCCGGACCTACGTGATCGATACGTCCGTCCTGCTGTCCGATCCGTGGGCATGCAGCCGCTTCGCCGAACACGAGGTCGTGGTTCCGCTGGTGGTGATCAGTGAACTCGAAGCCAAGCGGCACCACCATGAGCTCGGGTGGTTCGCCCGTCAGGCGCTGCGTCTGTTCGACGACCTTCGGCTCGAGCACGGGCGGCTTGACCAGCCGATTACCGTTGGGGCACAAGGCGGTACGCTGCACGTCGAGCTTAACCACACGGACCCGTCGGTGCTGCCCGCGGGCTTTCGCACTGACAGTAACGACTCGCGGATCCTGAGTTGCGCCGCTAACCTCGCCGCCGAAGGCAAGCGAGTTACGTTGGTCAGCAAGGATATTCCGCTGAGGGTCAAGGCCGCCGCGGTGGGCCTGGCCGCCGACGAGTATCACGCGCAGGACGTTGTGGCCTCGGGATGGTCGGGGATGCACGAGATCGAGACCGCGGCCGAGGACATCGACGCACTGTTCGCCGACGGCGAGATCGATCTCACTGAGGCGCGAGACCTGCCCTGCCACACCGGGATTCGCCTACTGGGCGGTAGCTCTCATGCGTTGGGCCGGGTCACCGCCGCCAAGCGTGTCCAGTTGGTTCGCGGTGACCGCGAGGTGTTCGGGCTGCGCGGGCGTTCCGCTGAACAGCGGGTGGCGCTCGATCTGCTGCTCGACGAGTCGGTGGGCATCGTGTCGCTGGGCGGCAAAGCCGGCACCGGCAAATCCGCGCTGGCCCTGTGCGCGGGCCTGGAGGCGGTGCTGGAACGGCGGACGCAGCGCAAGGTGGTGGTTTTCCGTCCGCTGTATGCCGTGGGCGGCCAGGAACTGGGCTACCTGCCCGGCAGCGAGAGCGAAAAAATGGGCCCGTGGGCCCAAGCCGTCTTCGACACGCTCGAGGGGCTCGCCAGCCCGGCGGTACTGGATGAGGTGCTCTCCCGGGGGATGCTCGAAGTGCTGCCGCTGACCCACATCCGGGGCCGTTCGCTGCACGACTCCTTCGTCATCGTCGACGAGGCGCAGTCCCTGGAGCGCAACGTCTTGCTGACCGTGCTGTCCAGGCTGGGCACCGGTTCGAGGGTGGTGCTGACCCACGACATCGCGCAGCGCGACAACCTGCGGGTCGGACGCCACGACGGGGTCGCGGCGGTAATCGAGAAGCTCAAGGGTCACCCGCTTTTCGCCCACATCACGCTGCTGCGCAGCGAGCGTTCGCCGATTGCCGCGCTGGTCACCGAGATGCTCGAGGAGATCGCCGGGCCGCACTGAGGTGCATCGACCCGCGCCCGGTGCACGGTCAAGGCCCCGATTGCCCGCTGGCCGCGCGGTAGGCTTCTGGCGTGCCGAAACGACCCGACAGCCAGGCCTGGCGCTATTGGCGCACGGTTCTCGGTGTCGTCGCGGCCGCCGCGGTGCTGGTGATCGGCGGCCTCACCGGTCACGTCACACGTGCCGACAGCCCCAGTTGTGCGGTGGTCAAGTGTGTCGCGCTGACGTTCGATGACGGGCCGAGCCCGTTCGATGCCCGGCTGCTGCAGGTCCTGAAGGACAACGACGCCAAGGCCACGTTCTTCCAAATCGGTAACAAGGTGGCCGCCAACCCGGCGGGATCCAAGCAGATCGCCGATGCCGGAATGGAAATCGGCAACCACACCTGGGAACACCCCAACATGACGACGATACCTCCGGAAGACATTGCCGGTCAGTTCGCCAAGACGAACGACGCCATCGCCGCCGCAACCGGCCGGACACCAAACCTGTGGCGTCCCGCCGGTGGGCTGTCCAACGAATCCGTGAACCAGATTGCCGGCCGGTATGGGCTGGCTGAAATCCTCTGGGACGTCATACCTTTCGACTGGATCAACGACGCGAACACGGGCGCGACGCGGTATATGCTGATGACCTACGTCAAGCCGGGCTCGGTGGTGTTGTTCCACGACACCTACTCCAGCACCGTCGACCTGGTCTACCAGTTCCTGCCCGTGCTCAAGGCCAACGGCTACCGCATGGTCACCGTCAGCGAACTGCTGGGACCACGGGCACCCGGCAGCAGTTATGGCGGCCGCGAGAACGGGCCACCCGTCAACGGGCTTCATGACATCCCGCCCGGCGAGATCCCCACGCTGCCGAGCACATCGTCACCGAAGCCCATGCCCAACTTGCCGATCACCGACATTCCCGGCCAGAACTCGGGCGGGCCGAACAACGGCGCCTGATGCCCGCATTTCGGGTCCCGCGCCGCCACCGTTGTGGAGTAACCACGGTGCGGCGGCGTCGTCGTGCCTGGGTGTGGCCGCGATCGCGCGGTCAGGCGGCGGCGCACCGAAAAACCACCCGCCGGTTATCCGTTCGGTACGGGATCACCCTCGCCCTGGCCGACGTCATCGGCCTGCTCGATGCCGCCGCGATCTTGATCCCGTTGGGGCGTCACACTTCCGTGCGGTTCACCGAGGCGGAAGCGGAAGCGGTGGTGCTGCTGGGCGTGCTCGGGGCGATCAGCGTCGCGGTAATGGGTGCGCTGAGCCTCGCTCCCACCCTGCGGTGGTTCGTTGCCGCTGACGAACCGAATTCCGGCGAACAGCGGGCCGCGATGCAGCTCTCGCGCCACCAGGCGCTGATCTTTCTGGTCGTCTGGGTCGTAACCGGCGGCATGTCGCTGCTGCTGAACCGCGCCGCCGGCCCAGAGCTGCTGCTGCCGACCCTGCTGGGTATGCTCTTCGGCGGCCCGGCCGCCGCGGGCACCGGCCTCCTGCTGACCCAACGTATCCTGCGGCCCATCGTGGTGGCCGCCAGTCGCGGCGGCGAGCCCCGTGTGGCGGTGCCCGGCGTGTTCGCGCGACTGGTCATGTTGTGGTTTTTGTGCAGCGCGCTTCCGATCGGCCTGATCGCCGTGATGGTCGTCTTCCGCTCTTACGGCTGGCTCATTGCGAAGTCCGCGTCGCTGGACGTGCCCATCCTGGTGGTGTCGCTGGCGACGCTGCTTCTCGGCCTGCCGACGATGATCCTCACGTCTCGCTCTATAGCGGATCCGCTCGGCGAGGTGGTCGACGCGATGGCGGAGGTCGGGCACGGCCGCATCAACACCTATGTGGGTGTCTACGAACGCTCCCAAATCGGCCGTTTACAAAGCGGATTCAACCGGATGGTCGCGGGCCTAGCCGAGCGGGACCGGCTGCGGGATCTGTTCGGACGCCACGTCGGAGCCGACGTCGCCCACCGCGCGATCGAAGAAGGTGCGTCGCTGTCCGGGGACGTGGTCGAAGCAGCGATCCTGTTCATCGATCTGGTGGGCTCGACGCACCTTGCGGAAAGTCATCCGCCGCAGGAGGTTGCCCAGGTGCTCGACGATTTCTTCCGGATTGTCGTCGAGGCCGTCGACAAACACGGCGGGCTGGTCAACAAATTCGCCGGAGACGCGGCGCTGGCGGTGTTCGGCGCGCTGCTGCCGATGGGCGAACCGGCGTCGGCGGCGCTGGCGACGGCACGCACGCTGGGCACCCAGTTGCGCCGATTGCCGGTCGATTTCGGCATCGGCGTCCCGGCGGGTCCGGTCTTTGCCGGCAACATCGGTTCCGAAAACCGTTACGAGTACACGGTGATCGGAGATGCGGTCAACGAGGCCGCGCGGCTGGCCGACCTCGCCAAAACCGCCGACCGACGCATCTTGTGTGCGGCGGCGGTCATCGACCGGGCCGACAAGACCGAGCGGGCGCACTGGGCCGAGTGTTAGTCGACCGTGCTGCGCGGGCGGTCCGAAGCCACCCAGGTCTCCGCGCCGACGGGTCCGACTACTTTCTGACCTTCAGCGCGGCGATCACATGGCTGAGGGTGGCCGCCGACGCCGCATCGCCAATCGGTGTCGCACCCAGGAAGACGGCGACCGGTTTGGTGTCGACCGCGATGATGGTGACCGAGTCGCCCTTCACGTTGCGGGACGGGTCGGCGATCGTGATGTCGGCGTCGACCCGGGCGGCCTTGACCCCGTCGACCGTGAGCGACGACGTCTTGGTCGGGCCCAGCGTGGGCGACGAGTTCGCGTAGCCGGGGCCGTTGGCCACACAGTCCATCAACTTCGACGCCTGCGCGCTGACGTCCATGCCGGTGACGAAGTTGGTGATGCCCACCTCCGCTTGCATCATCCACTGATTCGCGCCCGGCACGTCCTGGCCGACGCCCACCGCGCCGATGAGGTTGGGGGTCTGGTCGTCGGAGAAACCGGCCCATCCGGGCGCCGCGCTGGCCGGGAACGACAGCTTGCCGGCACTGATCGTGTCGCCGGTGGGCTTTTCGCCGCCGGACACGTTAGGCGTGCATCCGGTTGCGTTCTGTTCGCCGGCCGGCTGCGGCGTCTGGGTGCCCGTCGGCTGCGAGTTCGGGACCCTGTTCGACTGGTTCCCAGCGTTCGACCGGTTCCCGGCGCCGTGGCCGAGGATCAGGATCGCGGCGAGCGCGACGATACCCAGCACCGCGACACCGGCGAGGACGAGCCAGGGAAGCTTCGAGCGGGGCCCGTTCGGTGGCGGCGGCCCCGGCGGGTACGGTCCACCCGGCCAGCCGGGTTGTGGGTACTGCTGGCCGGGTTGTGGGTACTGCTGGCCGGGTTGCGGGTACTGCGGCGGCGGATAACCGCCCGGGCCGTAGGGAGCCGTGCCGCCCGCTGGATTGGGGTACGGGCCACCCGGCGGCGGGTAGGGGTACGAGCCCCCCTGGGGCGGGCCAACCCAATATGGACTCTGCCCATACGGATTCGACCCATAGGGATCCTGACCGTGGGGACCCTCGGGAGGAACCGTCATCGCCGAACCACCCTCGTTCTCATCGCGTCTGCTCTTCCGGCTTCGCCGTCGCGTGCACGCGGGCCATCGCAAGGACGTCCAGACGGCGGTCGAGCTCCTCGATCGACAACTTCTCGCCGATCAGACCGCGATCAATGACCGTCTGGCGAATCGTCTTGCGCTCCTTGAGCGCTTGCTTGGCCACCGCGGCCGCTTCCTCGTATCCGATGGCCGAGTTCAACGGCGTCACAATCGACGGCGACGACTCTGCCAGCTCGCGCAAATGCTCGACGTTGGCCGCCAGCCCGGCGATGCAGCGCTCCGCGAACAGTTTTGACACATTGGTCAGCAGCCTGAACGACTCGAGGATGTTGCGGGCCATCATCGGGATATAGACGTTGAGCTCGAAGGCGCCGTTCGCGCCACCCCACGCCACCGCCGCGTCGTTGCCGATAACCTGCGCCGCGACCTGCGTAACAGCTTCGGGGATAACGGGATTCACCTTGCCCGGCATGATAGAGCTGCCCGGCTGCAGGTCCGGCAGCCGAATCTCTGCGAGGCCGGTCAGCGGCCCCGATCCCATCCAGCGGATGTCGTTGGCGATCTTGGTCAAGGACACCGCGACGGTGCGCAGCGCGCCGGACGCCTCGACCAGCCCGTCGCGGGCCGCCTGGGCTTCGAAAGAATTCGCCGCCGGGCGCAATTCACTCAGACCGGTGGAGGCGACCAGTTTCTGGACCACTTTGGCGCCGAAGCCGTCGGGAGCGTTGAGACCGGTGCCCACCGCGGTCCCGCCGATCGCCAGCTCGCCGAGCCGCGGCAGCGTGGCGCGCACCCGCTCGATTCCCGCCTCGATCTGGCGGGCGTATCCGCTGAATTCCTGGCCGAGCGTCACCGGGACGGCGTCCATCAGGTGGGTGCGACCGGACTTGACCACCGTCTGCCACTCGCGGGCCTTGGCCGCCAGCGCATTGTGCAGCACCTCGAGCGCCGGGATGAGGTGGTGCACCGCCGCCTCGGTGGCCGCGACGTGGGTGGCAGTCGGGAAGGTGTCATTGGATGACTGCGACATGTTCACGTCGTCGTTGGGGTGCACCGTCACGCCGTTGGCCGCCGCGATGCTGGCGATCACCTCGTTGGCGTTCATGTTCGAGCTGGTGCCCGAGCCGGTTTGGAACACGTCGATGGGGAACTGGTCGTCGTGTTGACCGTCGGCGATTTCGGCCGCGGCGGCGATGATCGCGTCGGCCTTCTCCGGTTCCAGCAAGCCGAGATCCTCGTTCACTTGGGCACAAGCGCCCTTGAGCAGCCCCAGCGCGCGGATCTGGGCGCGCTCCAGCCCCCGGCCCGAGATCGGGAAGTTCTCCACCGCACGCTGAGTCTGGGCGCGCCATAACGCGCTCGCGGGCACACGGACCTCGCCCATGGTGTCGTGCTCGATGCGGTATTCGGTGCCGTCTTGAGCTTCCGGGACCCTATCGACCATGGGCAGAAGTCCTTTCAGGGCAGGGGATAGGCGGCATTGCTGTCGCCGGTGAAGTCGATGGCGGAGTACTCGCTGAGCTTCGAGAGGCGGTGGTAGGCCTCGATCATGCGGACGGTGCCCGACTTCGACCGCATCACGATCGACTGGGTGGTGCAGCCGCCGGGGAAGTACTGCACGCCCTTGAGCAGGTCTCCGCTGGTGACCCCGGTCGCGCAGAAGAAGACGTTGTCGCCGGATACCAGGTCCTCGGTGGTCAGCACCTGGTCGAGGTCGTAGCCGGCGTCGGTTGCCTTCTGGCGTTCCTCGTCGTCCTTGGGGGCAAGCTGTGCCTGGATCGCGCCGCCCATGCAACGGATCGCGGCCGCGGCAATGATGCCCTCGGGGGTGCCGCCGATCCCGGCCAGCATGTCCGTGCCCGACTGGTACCGGCACGCCGAGATGGCCCCGGCGACGTCGCCGTCGGTGATCAGCCGGATGCGGGCCCCGGTTGCCCGGACGTCCTCGATGAGCTGCGCGTGCCGGGGACGGTCCAGGATGCACACCGTCATGTCCGGCACCGACAACGCCTTGACCTTGGCGACGGCCCGGATGTTCTCGGCGATCGGCGCGGTGATGTCGAGCACGTCCGCGGCGTCGGGTCCGACGGCGATCTTGTTCATGTAGAACACCGCCGACGGATCGAACATCGCCCCGCGGTCAGCCACCGCCAGCACCGAGATCGCGTTGGGCATGCCCTTGCTCATCAGCGTGGTGCCGTCAATCGGGTCGACGGCGAAGTCGCATTCGGGTCCGTCGCCGTTGCCGACCTCTTCGCCGTTGTACAGCATGGGCGCGTGGTCCTTCTCGCCCTCGCCGATGACGACCACGCCGCGCATCGACACGGTGTTGACCAGTTCGCGCATCGCGTCGACGGCCGCTTTGTCGCCGCCCTCCTTGTCGCCGCGGCCCACCCAGCGGCCGGCGGCCATGGCACCGGCTTCGGTGACCCGTACGAGTTCCAGGGCCAGGTTGCGGTCGGGGGCTTCACCGCGGTGCCTTGCCTGTGACGGGTCTCGGCCCACACCGGCGGCCGCCGGGGAACCCGACCCAGATGGGTGGTCGCCGTCAGCTGTCATGGTTGGAGATTGTCCCAGAAGCGCATCAGTCTGTTGGAACTGGGATACTGGGGAGGTGACCGAAGAGCCGCAGTCGAATGCCAGTTCGGGCGCCCGGGCAGCCGACGAGCCGGCGCCGGTGCCCAAGCCGGCGAAACCGCGGCTACTGCAGGACGGTCGCGACATGTTCTGGTCGCTCATGCCGCTGGTCGTCGCGTGCATCCTGCTGGCGGGCCTGGTCGGGATGTGCTCCTTCCAGCCGGGCAGTGCCAACAAAGGGACGATACCGTCCTACGACGCGGCCGCGGCCCTGCGGGCCGACGCCCAGACGCTCGGTTTCCCCATCCGGCTGCCGCACCTGCCCGCCGGTTGGCGGTCCAACTCTGGCAGTCGCGGGGGCATCGAGAATGGGCGAACCGATCCCGCCGACCCCGCTGCGGGCCATCGGCTGCGCGCGGCCACCTCGACGGTGGGTTACATCAGCCCGACGGGGATGTACCTGAGCCTGACCCAGAGCAACGCCGACGAGGCCGAACTGGTCGGCTCGATCCATCCGTCGGCATACCCGACGGGAACGGTCGACGTCGACGGCATCAACTGGGTGGTCTACCACGGTCTGGGCCACGGCGCCGATCAGAGCGGGGGTGCGGACGCCGAGCCGATCTGGACGACCCGGATGGCCGGGCCGACCGGCCAGCCCGGTGGTTCTGCCCAGCTCGCGATCACCGGTGCCGGGAGCCCCGATCAGTTCCGTACGCTGGCGGCGGCGACGCAATCGCAGCCGCCACTCCCCGCACGCTGAAGGCAGGCATTGTCAACAGGCATTGTCAAGGAAGGGATAGCGTGACCGCACCCGAGGCAGACCTCTCCGGATGGGCGGTGGCACCGTTCACCGGCGGCGGCTACACCCACGACGTCTATCGCAAGGGCACCGGCCCGGGCGCGGTGCTGATTCCGGAGATACCCGGGATCCATCCCGGGGTGCTCGCCCTCGGTAACTATTTGGTGGACAACGGCTTTACCGTCGCAATGCCGTCGTTGTTCGGTGAGTCCGGCAGACCCAAAACGGTCGGCTACGTCGCCGCCTCGATCAGCAGGGCCTGCGTGGCAAGGGAATTCGCGGCGTTCGCCACCAACAAACAGCGGCCGGTGTCGCTGTTTCTGCAGGCACTGGCCCGCGACCTGAACGCGTCGACACCGGGCAAGGGCGTCGGGGTGATCGGCCAGTGCTTCACCGGCGGGTTCGCGCTGGCCGCCGCCGTCGACGACAGTGTGCTGGCCCCGGTGCTTTCGCAGCCGTCGGTGCCGCTGCCGCTGGGCGCCGCGCGACGCCGCGATCCCGGGCTGAGCGAGGCTGAGCTCACGACGGTGGCCGAGCGCTGCGCCAACGAGGGCCTGTGCGCCATGGGGCTGCGGTTCAGCGAGGACAAGACGGCGCCGGCCGAACGGTTCGCCACGCTCAAGCAGCGACTCGGCGACGCGTTCGAGGTCATCGAGATCGACTCGAGCCCGGGCAACGCGGGTGGTTTCGGGAAGATGGCGCACTCGGTGCTCACCGACGAGGTCCGGGAAGTCGCCGGCCAGCCGGCTTACGAGGCGCGCAAGCGCGTGGTCGAGTTCCTCGCCCAGAGGCTCACGTAGGTTCCCGAGGGGAAGTCCACGACTTATGGCGACCGACACTCTCGTGGTCGAGACGGCGCACGGCCCGGTCCGGGGCGGCAACTACGGCTCCGTCCGGGTATGGAAGGGCATCCGCTATGCCGCGCCGCCCGTCGGGGCGCTGCGGTTTCGGGCGCCTCAGCTCCCCGAGCGGTGGACCGAGGCCGCCGACGCCACCCGCTACGGGCCGGCCTGCCCGCAGCCGGTCTTCCCCAATATGCCGCTCGACCTGGGCGCGCCGCAGGGCGAGGACTGCCTGAGGCTGAACGTGTGGGCGTCGTCCGACACCGAGCCGGGCGACGGAAAACCGGTGATGGTATGGCTGCACGGGGGCGCTTACGTCCTGGGATCCGGCAGCCAGGCGCTGTACGACGGGCGCCGGTTGGCCGGCGGCGGCGAGGTCGTCGTGGTTACGGTCAACTACCGGGTGGGCGCGCTCGGCTTTCTGGACTTGTCGTCGTTCAGCACGTCGCGGCGACGGTTCGACTCCAACGTCGGGCTGCGTGATGTGCTGGCGGCGCTGTGCTGGGTACGCGACAACATCGCGGCGTTCGGTGGAGATCCGGGCAAGGTCACGCTGTTCGGCGAGTCCGCCGGCGCGGGAATCGTGACGACCCTGCTCGCCAGCCCGGCGGCCGAGGGCTTGTTCGCCCGCGCGATCGCTCAGAGCTCACCGGCCACGTCGGTGTACGACCGGGGCAGGGCCGTGCGCGTCGCCGAGACCGTCCTCGACCGGCTCGGAGTCGACGCGGACCGGTTGCCCGACGTGCCCACCGCGGTGCTCCTGGCTGCGTCTCAGGAGGTCTTCGACGAAGTTCCGGTGCGTAACCCCGGCATCCTTGCTTTCGTTCCGATCATCGACGGCGAGTTGCTGGACGACTACCCGGTCAAGCGGGCGCAGCAAGGTCGCTCGCTCCCGGTTCCCCTGATCATCGGTACCAACAGGCACGAGGCGGCGCTCTTCCGGTTGATGCGGTCACGGCTGATGCCGATTACGCCGCGCGCGATCACGTCGATGTTCGACGAGATCGCCGCCGAACAACCCGACCTGCGATTGCCCACCGAAGAGCAGATCGGATCGACGTATTCGCGATTGCGGCGCAGGGCAAGGAGTTTGAGCATCGCGACCGACGTCGGATTCCGGATGCCCTCGGTGTGGCTGGCCGAGGGTCACGCCCAGGTGGCGCCGGTGTACCTGTACCGGTTCGACTATGCGACCCCGCTGCTGAAGTTGCTGTTGGTCAACGCCGCCCACGCCACCGAATTGCCTTACGTGTGGGGCAATCTGGGTGGGCCCAAGGACCCGACGCTGAAGCTGGGCGGTGCCAGGACCGCCAGGGCGGTCTCCAAGCGGGTGCGGACCAGATGGGTCAACTTCGCGACGCGGGGCGATCCTGCGGGCCAGCCCGGCGAACCGGAATGGACGCGCTACCGGCCCGCCGAGCGTGCGTGCCTGATCGTCGGCAAGCGCGATCGCGTCGTACACGATGTCGATGCGCACATCCGGGCCGCCTGGGGCACCGAGATGGTGAGCTTCCGGTAGTAGCTGATAGGTCATAAGTGTGGCCTTCCCCTCGATCGCGGCTGATCTGGCCGGCGCGTGGGAGGTGTCAACGTGGAGCACGCGCAGCGCAGCGAGCATGAACGACGTTGACACCTAGGAGCGCAGGCTGATGATGGGCTGTCGAGGGATGGCCTGACTCGACCCCTTGGTGAGAGATCGGTTGAGCCTTTTCCCCACATTGACCGCGAAGCTGCCGCCGGTACTCGTCGGTCACCGAACCGCTGCCCGGCAGCTTGATGACCGCCGCGGTGTTGAAGACCGTGTCGATGCCGTCCATCGCCGTCGCGCAGACCCCCGCATCGATGATGTCTCCCTGCAGGACCTCCAATTGCGGGTGCTGGGGAAGCGGCGACGGGACGCGGTCGAGGGAACGCACTTGATATCCGCGGTCGAGCAAGGTGGTCACCAGATTCGCGCCGACAAATCCAGAACCGCCGGTGACGAGGACGCGGCCGAGTGCGGTTGTCAGCGCCGGATCACCTATCGGCGAAGCATAACTGAAACCTGTTCCACTTCGGCAAACCCCGAGTGCTCACGGTTTTGCAAACCGGCGGATGTCAGGCCTCGTCAGCCTGGCCCGCAGCCAACACGTCCTCGATCCGCTTGCGCGCACCAGCTAAGTGTTCCTCACACCTTTGCGCCAGTTGTTCGCCTCGTTCCCACAGTTGCAGCGACGCATCGAGGTCCAGCCCGCCCTGTTCCAGCAGCCGGACGACCTCCATCAGCTCGTCCCGGCACTCTTCGTAGCCGAGGTGACTAATAGGCGTAACCGGCTGAGCCCCGGTGCCCCCGTCAGGCGCCATCCGTCCGTCCTTCGCTCACGGCCGCCACCGCGCCGTCGGCCACCCGAACCCGCAGGCGCGTGCCCGCCGGTGCGTCGTCGGCGGACCGCAGTACCGCCGGAGTGTCGCCGGCCGTCTGCACCGTCTGAACAATGGCATAACCGCGGGCCAGGGTGGCCGCCGGGCCCAACGTCGCCAGGCGCGCGCCCAGGTGGCCGATCCGCTCGTTTTCGCCTCCGACCAGTCGCGAGATGTCGCGCCGAACCGCCGACCGGGCCCGGTGAATCTCGTCGGCGCGCGCGCTCAGGGCCGTCAGCGGCTCGGCCAGCACGGGGCGGCTGCGCAACTGGGCCAGCGCACCTAGCTCGCGCGCCACCCAGCTGCGCAGCGCCTGTGCGCTGCGCTGACGCAGGTCGCCGATCAGCCGCTGCTCGGCGGCCGTGTCGGGGACCGCCTTCTTCGCCGCGTCGGTGGGGGTAGCGGCCCGCAGGTCGGCGACCAGGTCGCACAGCGGATTGTCCGGTTCATGACCGACCGCGCTGATCACCGGCGTCCGGCACGCCGCGATCGCGCGGCACAGTGTCTCGTCGGAGAACGGCAGCAGGTCCTCGACGCTGCCGCCGCCGCGGGCCAGCACGATCACGTCGACCTCAGCGTCGCGGTCGAGCTCGCGGAGCGCCGCCACGATCTGCGCGACCGCGTTCGGCCCCTGCACCGCGGTGTTGCGGACCGCGAAGCGCACCGCGGGCCAGCGTGCGCCCGCCACCGTCCGCACGTCGTGCTCGGCGGCGCTGGCCCGGCCAGTGATCAAGCCGATCATGTTGGGCAGGAAGGGGATTGACCGTTTCAGCCGCGGGTCGAACAGGCCTTCGGCGTCAAGCAGCCGGCGCAGCCGGTCGATGCGGGCCAGCAGCTCGCCGATGCCGACGGCGCGAATCTCGCTGAGCCGCAATGAGAATGTGCCCCTGACGGTGTAGAACGACGGCTTGCCGCAGACCACCACCTGTGTGCCTTCGGCCAGTTTCACCGGCGCTCTCAGCACCAGGTCGCGCGAGCAGGTCACGGTCAGCGACATGTCGGCGGCCGGATCCCGCAGCACCATGAACACCGTCTTGGAGTCGGGTCGCATGGTGATCTGGGCCAGCTGACCCTCCACCCACACAGTGCCGAGCCTGTCGATCCAGCCCGCGACCCGAATCGCCACCGCGCGAACCGGAAAAGGGTTCTCGGCGGAATTGGCTTCCGGATTCGCCGCTCGGGTCACTTCGCGTTCGCGCGGGTGATCCTGTTGGCCAGCAGGGTCTGGAACGGCGCGCGCGCCTTGGTGGCCTGCTCGTAAGCCAGTAGGGATTCGAGTTCGTCGACGCTGAGCGATTGCAGCCGCGCCCGCAGCTGCGCCAGCGTCAGCGTCGGATAGTCGAGTTCGGCCACCACCTCCGGTTCCGGGACGTCAGTCGTGGACTTCTTCGGGGGCTTCTGCAGCTGCTTGGCCGGAGCCGCCGGGGGATTCGCGGACTCGTATTCGGTAGCCGCGTCGGCCACCGAATACAGGGCGAACCGACCCTCGGTCAGACGTTCGCCGTCATCCGCCAATGCGGCCGGGATCGCCGCCGTCTCGGCGTCGGGCAAGTCCTCGTCGAACGTTGCCCACCCCGGGTTTTCGTCCCTGGGCGGAAAGATCGACTCCAGTGTGCTGTCGCCCTTGATCACCAGTTCGGCGAGGTTCTGCTGAAACACCATCACGATGTGTGCCGCCTGACTGACCAACGTGATCGGGTACATCAGGATGGTTTTCGGCAGCTTCAGCGTCTCCTCGACGGCGACTGTCGCCGCGCCGACCAGCAGCCGAACTCCATACGGTGCATGAGCCATGCGACCAAGAGTGCCTCAACCGGCGGCTAACTCCAAGCCGCGGGGCGTGAATTGGCGACCCGGTGTCAGTGGTAAGTACCCTGGTTGGCATGCCGCCGACTATCGACATGGGTATTCCCGGTGCTTCCGGGTCGGTGGCCAGCGCGCCAATCGGCAAGAGAGTGCTCCTGGCGGAACCACGGGGCTACTGCGCGGGCGTGGACCGGGCCGTCGAAACGGTCGAACGCGCCCTGCAAAAGCACGGCGCGCCGGTTTACGTACGCCACGAGATCGTCCATAACCGATACGTCGTCGACACGCTGGAGAAGGCCGGTGCGGTGTTCGTCGAGGAAACCGACCAGGTGCCCGAGGGGGCCATCGTGGTTTTCTCCGCGCACGGCGTCGCGCCGACGGTGCACGCGGCGGCCGCCGAACGCAACTTGCAGACCATCGACGCCACCTGCCCGTTGGTGACCAAGGTGCACAAGGAGGCCAGGCGATTCGCGGCCGCCGATTACGACATCCTGCTCATCGGCCATGAGGGCCACGAAGAGGTCATCGGGACAGCCGGGGAAGCGCCCGAGCACGTCCAGCTGGTCGACGGCGTCGACGCCGTCCAGCACGTGACCGTACGTGACGAGGACAAGTTGGTCTGGCTCTCACAGACCACGCTGTCGGTCGACGAAACCATGGAGATCGTGCAGCGGCTCCGGCAACGCTTCCCGAAGCTGCAGGACCCGCCCAGTGACGATATCTGCTACGCAACCCAGAACCGGCAGGTCGCGGTCAAGGCGATGGCGCCCGAATGCGAGCTGGTGATCGTCGTCGGCTCCCGCAACTCGTCGAACTCGGTGCGGCTGGTCGAAGTGGCTTTGGGGGCCGGCGCCCGGGCCGCCCACCTGGTGGACTGCGCCGACGACATCGACCCGGCGTGGTTGGAGGATGTCACCACAGTCGGTGTCACGTCCGGTGCGTCGGTGCCCGAGGTGCTGGTGCGCGGTGTGCTGGCGCGGCTCGCCGAATGCGGCTACGGCGTGGTGCAACCGGTGACGACGGCCCAGGAGACGCTGGTGTTCGCGTTACCGCGCGAAATTCGCCTGCCTGCTGACTGAGCCGCTGATTCAGCCGCCGTCGTACTCCGAGAAATCCAGCGGCGGTCGGCGCCGGGAACGTCCAGATGCCTGAGGGCGACTTGGCCGCTCGGCCCCGGGCTCATTCAACGGTGTTTCGCCGCGGTAACGCACCTGGGAGGCAGGGCGGCGCGCCGGGTCGGCGCCGCTTGCACCCCTCGCGGCCGGCCGACGGCGCCCAGGGTCGTATCCCTCGTGTGGCTCGTAGGGCTTGTACCGATTGAAGTGCTCGGGCATCCCGGGCGGCTGATACGCGTCTTGGTGGCGATCCAAGCCGTCAAAGCGGCTGCCGCGCGCTGCCGGCGTCTCGTAAGGACGACGCCGTGTGCGCGGCTCGCGACGGGTTTGGCCGCGCTCGGGTTCGCTCTGCGACGCGGGGCGACGCGGTCGGCGCGGCCGGTCGGCGGGGTCGACGCCGCGGCTAACCGCCTGGCTCCCCCGGCTCGGGCGCCGCGCGCGCCCGGGTTCTTGTGGGTCTTCCAGCGATGGCCGGACCCGCTTCCCGGCAGCGCGTGTGGCCGCCTGATCGCTGCGGGTGTTTCGGCGAGCTTTCGCGGGGCGTCGAGTCGAGCGCGCACGCCGCGCCTCGTGCGCGTCGCGCTCGTCGGGATCGCGCCGCACGGCCGACTGTAACGTCGCGACGATATCGCTGAGAAAGGACTTCACCCGGGCGGCAGTCGCAGAATGAGCGGACTCGTCTGCGCTAGCCGCCCCGGTCGCCCGGTGGGACATTGCCAGATACCACCTGATCAGTCCGATCAGCAGCACGCCACCCGCAGTGCCCAGCATCAGTGGGAAGCGCTCGATCAGCGGATAGCCGCAGTTGATCAGGAGGTCCTTGAGGTGTCCCACCTTACGTCCGTGAAACAGCCAATAGCCACCCGGCACCGTGCAGAAAAGGATCAACGGTGGCTGAATGACCGCGGTGAATATGCCCTCCTGACGTACGGCCAGCACCGCTGCCACACAGCCTGCGACATAAAAGCCTGCGAATACGTGCGTCAGCTCTTTGTGCCCGAACCCGGCGTCGATCGCGAACCCGATGGAGGTGGCGCCAACGGCGATGAGCAGGGCGGCCCACCAGGGCACACCCGCAATATCTGGGTGGATCGAGCGGTGGGATTCCTCTACCCCCGGCCTTGCCCGCTGTGCTGACACATGTAGACCGTACCGGCAATCGGCCCAAAGGCCGGTATTCACCAGGCCGGGAACCCGCGCGTGCCACAGCCGCCACATCGGCACCGGGTGGGAACCAATCCCCGATATCCAAACGTGATAGCGCAGGCGATATCAGTTTTCGAAGTCACCCCTCGTCGTCGGTCCGGTGGCGCGGGTGGCCGTTCGGCCGGCGGCGCCGCCGCGCCCTAGACTTGGCTCTCTGTGAGCTTGAGCCTGGGAATCGTCGGCCTGCCCAATGTCGGCAAGTCGACCCTCTTCAACGCGCTGACCCGCAACAACGTGGTGGCGGCCAACTACCCGTTCGCGACAATCGAACCTAACGAGGGTGTCGTTTCGCTACCCGATCCGCGATTGGACAAGCTGGCCGAACTCTTCCACTCCGAGCGCACCGTCCCAGCGCCGGTCACCTTTGTCGACATTGCCGGCCTGGTCCAGGGCGCATCCGAGGGGGCCGGGCTCGGCAACAAGTTCCTGGCCCACATCCGCGAATGTGACGCCATCTGTCAGGTCGTGCGGGTGTTCTCCGACGACGACGTCACCCACGTCGCCGGGCGGGTGGACCCCAAATCCGACATCGAGGTCGTCGAGACCGAGTTGATCCTGGCCGACCTGCAAACCCTCGAGCGCGCCTTGCCAAGGCTGGAGAAAGAGGCCCGGACCAGCAAGGAGCGCAGGCCCAACTACGAGGCGGCGGTGAGCGCGCAGCAGGTGCTCGACGGAGGCAGGACGCTGTTCTCCGCCGGGGTCGACGTCTCACTGATGCGCGAACTGAACCTGCTGACCACCAAGCCGTTCCTCTATGTGTTCAATGCCGACGAGGCGGTGTTGACCGACGCCGCGCGGGTGGCCAAGTTGCGGCAGCTGGTCGCGCCCGCCGACGCCGTTTTCCTCGATGCGGCCATCGAAGCCGAGTTGGTCGAGCTCGACGACGAGTCGGCCGCCGAACTGCTGGAATCGATCGGACAGACCGAACGGGGACTGGATGCGCTGGCCCGGGCGGGTTTTCACACTCTTAAACTCCAGACCTTCCTGACCGCGGGCCCTAAAGAGGCGCGCGCCTGGGTTATCCACCAGGGCGACACCGCGCCGAAGGCCGCCGGGGTGATCCACAGCGACTTCGAGAAGGGCTTCATCAAAGCCGAGATCGTGTCGTATGACGACCTGATTGCCGCCGGTTCGATGGCGGCGGCGAAGGCGGCCGGCAAGGTCCGCATGGAAGGCAAGGACTACGTGATGGCCGACGGCGACGTGGTGGAGTTCCGGTTCAACGTGTAGGACGGTGACGCCGGAAACTGCGGCATCGTGAACAGCATCAATGATGCGCTCGGAGGTGCGAGATGCGGACAACCGTCACGATCGACGACGACTTGCTGGCCAAGACCGCCGAATTGACCGGCGTGCACGAGAACGTCGCGCTGCTCAAGCGGTTGAAGGCTGCGTCACTCGACGTGGGTGTTGCGCTGTTCGACGCATGACCTTGTTCGCCGACGGTGATGCGGTCGATTCCGGTTCCCTCCGCCGGCGAAAAGTGGAGAGCAAACCGGTCTCGCTAAGACGAAATCCGCATAACAATTTGCTGAAATGCGACGAACGCCATTAGCCGGTAAGTCAATGACCTGCGCCACAAAATTTGGTCGGCAAAGTAATTTATTGCTAGCGTTCCTGCCCATGTTTGTATTAGCAACTTTGATGTCGCTTATCAATCAAGTCTCCGGGACGCCTTATATCCCGGGTGGGGATTCGCCTGCCGGGACCGATTGCTCTGGGCTCGCTTCGTGGGTAGCCAACGCAGCAACCGACCGGCCCGTCTTCGGTAACCGATTCAACACCGGAAACGAGGAGGCCGCACTCCTGGCGCGGGGCTTCCGGTACGGAACCGCCCCCAATGCCGTGGTGATCGGTTGGAACGGTAGACACACCGCGGTGACCCTGCCGGACGGTACGCCGGTGTCCAGCGGTGAACACGGCGGGGTGCATGTCGGCGGTGCCGGCGCCTACCAGCCCGGATTCACGCATCACATGTACCTGCCGACGCCGCCCGACGGCGAGGGCGTTGCCCCGCCGCCGCCGGATGAGCCGCCGCCCGGCGCGTCGGGTTTAGTCGATGCCACGGTTTCCGCGCCGTCACCGGCCCCCGACGCACCGCCGCCCGGCAACCCCGGGGTCGCGAATACATAACTATTTGAAATACGAGCCGGTCGGTCTCTGAATAATCGGTGCACAATTTGCCGCGATCGCGAACTGATCCGAATCCATAAACGCACGTGGCGCGCGTCACTGTTGCCAGCTTTCATATCGGCGTCAATTCGGGCAGCCAGGCGCTCGCGCGCGGCGACGCGTATCCTGACCCTGCTCGTCCACATCGAGCGAGGGAGCGATGATGATATGCCCATGATTTTTATAGTCGTCAAGTTCGAGACCAAACCCGAGTGGTCCGATCGCTGGCCCGAACTGGTCGCCTCGTTCACCACCGCTACCCGCGCCGAAGAGGGCAACCTTTGGTTCGAGTGGTCGCGCAGCCTGGACAACCCGGGCGAGTACGTCCTGGTGGAGGCCTTCCGTGACGCTCTCGCGGGCAGTGTCCACGTCAACAGCGATCACTTCAAACGCGCGATGCGCGAGCTTCCGCAGGCGCTGAAGTCGACGCCGAAAATCATCAGTCAGACGATCGAGGCGACGGGATGGTCCGCGATGGGCGAGATGTCGATCGACTAGCCGACCACGACCTCGATTTCGTCGCCCAAATGGTAGCCCGGCGCGAGCGGGAGCCTGTCACCGCTCCAGAACGAGCCGGGGTCGAACCAGTTCGAATATTTCTCCGTGGTGAGCAGCCCCATTTCCTCGTAGCTGATCGCCACCGTCTCCGCGCAGTACGCCGTTTCCAGGCCGACGCGCTGGCGCGCCTTGCGTCGCCGCGTCGATTCCCGAACCCTCTTATCCAGCAAGGGAATCCCACGTGTCCAGTCGTAGGACGCCGGTAGCCGACCGCGCAGCCATCTGCCGGTGAGGCGCGCAGTGGCCGGAAATGGGGTGCCGTCCATCCGCGCGATCACCCGAAGCAGTGCGTTCTCCTGGTCGCGGTTGGCGTACGGGGTCAGCTGCCGCAGCCAGCACCGCTGGTGGTAGCGCTCCATCCACTGCCGTACCGCCTCCCGCGCATCGTTGAGCTGAACGCCGCGGTGGTTGGTACCGGTCCACACATCGGTGAGTTTGTCGCCTAATTCCGCATGCCAGATCAGCGGCGGCAGATCATCGACGGCCACCGTCATCCCGACGTGGTTGACGGGGCTGTTCGTCAAGGCCTGGATGGCGCGGTCGGGCCGGGCGACGCCGCGGAACAGCCAGAGGTCGCCGGTCCGGGTTTCGTCCAGCACCTGGTCGAGTGTCAGCATCGTCGCGTAAGCCCGTTTCCTCACTTGGTCTTTCGAAGATTATGAGTGCGGAAGTACCTAGCGTGCGACATTGCGCGGCGTGGCGTGATATTCGAAGGGCGTCGTGGTTAACCACCCCGCACATCCGGGAGGTGCGGCGAATAACCTTTCTTCATGCGCAGCATGTGGAAGTGGCTTGGGTTGGCCGGAGTCGCCGGCGTCGTCGCCGGCGGCGCTTTGGTGGTTCGTGATCAACGGAAACGCCGCGCCTACACCGCCGACGAGGTCCGGGCCCGGTTGCATCAGCGGCTGGCGGAATCCGACGCGGAGAACTCTCAGTCGAATTCCGACTCGGTGTCGGATTCGACGGTGAACAAGCGGTAGCTGCTCGAAAAGCCCTTCGGCTCAACATCCCGTCCGTCGTCGCACCGGATGTCGTCGCAGTCGCGCACCGCGTGTTGCAGGTTTGACCACGTGCCCTTCGTGTCGCTGGACGAGCTTGTGCAGCTGTCGCGGAGCTGATCAGCTTGACCTGCGCGCGGTCGCCGATCCGCTCGTTGAGGGCGGTCGAGCCCTCGATGTCGGAGAACAGGATCGCTACCCGGCCGTCCGGGTGACTCTCGCGATCTTTCAACCCGCGATGAGCTGAGCTTGTCGGGGTGGAAGCCAATGTTTAGTGTTAGAACAGGCCGCCGCGGGTAGTTATCTCCTGAGCCAATCTAGGCGACTTTCGGGAGGTACGTTTTTGGCCGAAGGCGACGTTAACGCCGCGAACCTGCTGGTGATCTTCGGAATCACCGGTGACCTCGCCCGCAAGATGACGTTTCGGACCCTGTACCGGCTCGAGTGCCGCGCGATGCTGGACTGCCCGATCATCGGTGTGGCGAGCGATGACATCTCCCTCGACGCGCTGCTCGGGCGGGCACGCGACGCGATCAAGGCCTCCGGTGAGGACTTCGACGACGCGGTGTTCGAGCGGCTCGCGCGCCGGTGGTCCTACCTGCACGGCGACGTCACCGATGAAAAGCTCTACCGCCAGCTTGCCGAGCTGATCACTTCCGACGCCCGCCCGCTTTACTACCTGGAGATGCCGCCGGCGTTGTTCGCCCCGATCGTCGAGCGCCTGGCCAAGGCCGACCTGCTGGAGCGGGCGCGCGTGGCGGTGGAAAAGCCGTTCGGCCACGACCTGGACTCGGCGCGGGACCTCAACACCAGGCTGCGCGCGGTGCTCGACGAAGACCAGATCCTGCGGGTGGACCATTTCCTGGGCAAGCAGCCCGTCGAAGAGCTGCAATACCTCCGGTTTGCCAACCTGGGGCTCGCCCAACTGTGGGACCGGAACAGCGTCTCCGAGATCCACCTCACCATGGCCGAGGACTTCGGGGTCGAGGACCGCGGCAAGTTCTACGACGCGGTCGGCGCCCTGCGCGACGTCGTGCAGAACCACCTGCTCCAGGTGCTGGCGCTGGTGGCGATGGAGCCCCCGGTGGGGCCCAGCGCCGACGACCTGAACGACAAGAAGGCCGAGGTGTTTCGGGCCATGCCGGCGCTGAACCCGGAGCGCTGCGTGCGCGGTCAGTACCGCGGCTACACCGACGTCGCAGGGGTAGCGAAGGATTCAACGACCGAGACCTATGTCGCACTCAGGGCGGAGATCGACAATTGGCGCTGGGCCGGGGTGCCGATCTTCATCCGCGCCGGCAAGGCGCTGCCGGAAAGGGTCACCGAGGTGCGGATGTTTTTGCACCACGTCCCCGGTTTCTCCTTCCTGCCCAACCGCCGGCCGCCGGAGCCCAATCAGATCGTGCTGCGCATCGACCCGGACCCGGGCATGCGTTTGCAGTTGTCCGCCCAGGTCGGCGACTCGTGGCACGACGTTCACCTCGACTCGTCGTTCGCCGTGGACCTCGGCGAAGCGGTACGGCCTTACGAGCGGCTGCTGTATGCCGGCCTGATCGGCGACCGCCAGCTGTTCGCCCGGGAAGACGCCATCGAAGAGACGTGGCGCATCGTGCAGCCCCTGCTGAACAAGCCGGGCCGAGTCCACCATTACGAGGCAGGCTCGTGGGGCCCGGAGGCAGCGCAGGCACTACTGCACGGTCACCGCAGCTGGCAACAACCGTGGCTGCCTCGCCAAGAAGGATAGTTGAGGAGGAGAAGGAGAACATGCAGCTAGGGATGATCGGCCTGGGCCGGATGGGCGCCAATATCGTCCGTCGCGTGGTCAAAGACGGACACGAGTGCGTGGTCTACGACCACAACCCCGACGCGGTCAAGGCGATTGCGGGGGAGGATGGGATCACCGGAGCGGCGTCGCCGCATGAGCTCTCCGAGAAGCTGACGGCGCCGCGCGTCGTCTGGGTGATGGTGCCCGCGGGAACCATCACGACCGGTGTCATCGACGAGCTGACCGCGACGCTCGACCCGGGCGACATCGTCATCGATGGCGGTAACACCTACTACCGCGACGATATCCGGCACGCAAAGACGCTTTCCGAGAGGGGGATTCATCTGCTGGACTGCGGTACCAGCGGCGGCGTGTGGGGCCGCGAGCGCGGCTATTGCCTGATG
>Ga0080006_1209945_pt1 | contig 34796 bp, 32 predicted proteins | sample RS3BMetagenome_FD_69209 | JGI IMG/M metagenome (GOLD analysis project Ga0080006, IMG submission 69209) | Ferric oxide microbial mat and aquatic microbial communities from Rainbow Spring, Yellowstone National Park, USA - RS3B (SPADES... ...
CAGCATACTCTCGAAGCGGGGGAGGGGGCCAGGCGTACTCGGCATCCTCCCAACAATGTATGATGCTAGGACGAAGAGCAGCAGGGACGCACTCAGGGATATACGAACACACTTCGGCTCATACATGAATCCTTCCTTGGTAAAGCAGATTTTAGAATATCTTGCGGAAAGTAGTTTCCAAGTTGTTCTCACGACGCACAGCATCGATGTTATACTCGAATTGGTTGAAGTGGAGCCAGAAGACTCCCAGCTTCTACAGTTCGAAAAGGATGGACGCGACGTGTTGCACCACAGGACACTCTGCTTGGATGAAATAAAGGATTTGCTTGATTCAAACCAAGATCCAAGAAAGCTAGCCACCGCGGTTGGGATATAGCTTTGAAGTGCGTGTCGCAGGCTCCTAAGGCTGGCTTTGTGTTGGTGATCGTCGGCGATGGAAGCCTTGAGAAGAATAGAGTTTTACCTGAAATCTCCAAGAAGTTTAATGGCAAAGAAAAACAGCTTTTTTCAAAACTTTATAGGCTCGCCGTTCCAGGTTCTTCTAAAGATTTCAGCGCACCTCTTTTCGGGTTTAGCGAAGAGCAAGTGTAAGGAAGCCCACAAAAACGTTTCCGAAAAACTTGAAGAAGTAAAACGTCTAAACATAAACACGTCCTGAGTAACTGTTATGTCGACAAAAGTTGGTTCTTAAAATGATGTGCACGGAAGTGTGAGGATGTCACCCGCAAGCTGAAACAGGCCAAGTGGTGTTGGAAGAAAGCCGAATTTGGTGAGGTACGCGCTTCCTGTAGGGTTAGAAGGTCTGATCAAAAGCGCCTTCAGAAAGGTCCCAAATATTTTTGGGTCATTCACTTAAAACTTTATCCCCTTATCCAATTGTCTGGCAATACTCTCAAAAGTTTTATTTCTTTCTACAAAAAATGATATATGTGCGTGATATGCTGCGCGTTGAAAAAGTAACAAAAAGATTTGGTGGAGTTAAAGCTGTCGATAGTGTATCATTAACCATATCTGAGTCTGAAATTGTAGGATTAATAGGTCCTAATGGTGCGGGGAAAAGTACGCTTATAAACCTAATATCTGGAGTAATAAAACCAGATCAAGGTCACATTTATTTGAATGATTTAGAGATAACGAACTTAGAACCTTATCAAATACGAAAAATGGGGCTCGCTCGAACATTTCAAAATGTGCGCATCTTTGAAGATTTATCGATAATAGAAAATTTAAAACTTTCATATATTTTTGGAAACAAATCGCGTAAAATTTCATCTTCAAAGATTGACGACATATTAAAGACTGTTTCCCTTAATGAAAGTCAAAAGAAAGCGGGTTCTTTAAATACACCAGATAAAAAGAAACTAATGATAGCGATGGCATTGGCATCTGAACCCAGAATAATTCTTTTGGACGAAGTTATGGCTGGTCTAAGCTTAGATCAAATGGAAGGCATCATTTCTATTATTCATGATCTTAAGAAAAGAAAATTAAGTGTGCTTATTGTAGAGCATATAATGGATGTTATCGGAAAAATCACAGATAGGGTTATAGTTATGAATCAAGGGAGAAAAATTGCTGAAGGTTCTTTTACGGAAGTGTTAAATAACAAAGAAGTGATAGACGCGTACATTGGAGGTTGATTTTAATGTTTAAAGTTAATGCGCTAAATTCTTTTTACCACTCTACCCAAGTATTATGGGACATCTCTTTTAAAATAAATCAAGGGCAAATAGTAGGTTTGTTTGGAGCAAATGGCGCAGGAAAGACTACTACTTTAAACAGCGTTATGGAATTAGTAAAGCATACAGGTCAAATTGAATTTTTAGGTAAAGAAATAGAGCGAATGAGGACTGATGAAATAGTTAAGTTGGGAATAAGTATAGTTCCAGAGGGTAGACACATCTTTCCCAAAATGACTGCAAGGGAAAACCTTCTATTGGGCGCATATTCTAAAAAACTCAATAACACAAAAAACAAGTTAAATGAAATATATGCACTTTTTCCAGATTTAAAAGAAAAAGAGCAAACTTTAGCTGGCTTATTAAGTGGTGGTCAGCAACAAATGCTTGCTATAGCTCGTGCCTTAATGGCTGAGCCCAAACTTTTAATGCTCGATGAGCCTTTGCAAGGATTATCACCGCTGTATCAGCAAAAGGTTCTTGACACCCTAAAACAGCTTAAGGGATTAGGTATCTCAATCCTTTTAGTCGAACAATCACTCGAAAAAGTTCTGAAGTTTGTTGATTATATATATGTGATTAGACGTGGTAGGAACATTTTAGAAGGATCACCAAAAGCTTTAACCATTGAAGAAATAAAATTGGCTTATTTCGGAAAATAAATAAGATAGAATTGAGAGTTATAATAAGTGAGTAACTGGTTAGAAAAAGTTTCAGAATTTGTGATAAGAACTAAATGGGAAAATCTCGATGAGCAAACTAAAAAACAAGTTATAAGAATATTTATTGATACAATCGGTGTCATTGTAGGTGGTTTAAGTCATAAGAGTTTTAACTTTAAGACACTGCCATTTCTTCGAGGAGGAGCCAGTGCATGTGGAATAAACGGCAAAGTCGACGAATTAAAAGCCGCTTTTGTTAATGGTAGCTTATCTGTTGCGATGGAGCTAGACGAAGGAAACCAATTTGCGACTGGACACCCAGCAGTTCACTGTTTACCTGCAACATTAGCGATGGGTGAATATTTACAAATTCCAGCAAAAGACGTTTTAGAATCATTTTACGTTGGATATGAAGTTTCTACGAGATATGCAAGATCTATCGTTTTAAAACAAATAATTCATCCACACGGCACTTGGGGAGTAGTTGGCTCAGCGGTTGCTTGTTCTAAGTTGTTAAAGTTCGATCTTAATACAATTCAAAAGACGCTACTTTTTGCTCCTATTTTTTCACATCCAGTTCCACAAAGTTCAGTAATTGAAGGTTCAAACATACGTGATATAATGGTAGGTTTAGCAAACCTTTCGGGTATTTTAGTTACAAAATCTATCGAAGCAGGTTATGACCCGCCAGTACGATCTTCAGAATTTGTGTTTGGAAATGTTCTTGGCGAATCATTTAACCCAATTTATTTTGATGATTTTTACACTAATAATTACGTTTTAAAAAATTATTTTAAAATTTTTCCAACCAGTAGATGGACACACGCTCCTATCGAAGCGGCTTTAGATATCTTCAAGAAGTACAAGCTAAATCCAAATACCATTGAAAAGATAATAATTGAAACTTATTCACCTGCTACTCGATTATCCATTCCATTTCCTAAAAACAAGTATGCGGCTAGGTTTTCCATTCCGTTTTGTGTTGCAACGGCTTTGATTTACGGTGAATTTAATGAAAATCAACTTGAAAAAATAGACGATCCTGCGATTTTCGAACTTCAAAGAAAAATTCAAGTTATTGAAAATAAAGAAATGAGTTCTAAAGTACCGTTTTTGCGCCCTGCAAAAATAACGGTCATAACAAAAGATGGTATATTCAGTTCGATTATAAAAAATCCAAAAGGTGGATTCGACAATCCACTCTCAGAGAATGAATTAGAGCAGAAATTTCTAAATTTAGTGAAACCACATGTTGACAATCCTAGTGAGTTTCTTAGGACCCTCAAATCAATAGAAAATCTAAATGACTTAGAAGAAATTGGGCAATTCCTGAGAAAAGCGAAGTTTTAACTGTCCAATACCGATGATCTCAGTAGCGAAACATCATCCATTGTTACTAATTTTATCCTGACGTTAATAGTGTCCGGATAACGAACTGGTGTACGTACAAACCATCATGAGAGTGTCTTATCCATACACCATTCATGCTAAAAAAAGATTTATAACAAATTATCAATGAATGCTATAAGGTGGTGTAATTGCCTTTCTTAAAGGAAAGAGTTTGGTATACGCGTATTGGTGAAGGTGACCCACTAGTTTTAATTGGTGGAAGTAGTCTAGTACACAATCAATGGGACTTTATACTAAGCGAACTAACAGACTCTTTTCAGGTCGTTCTATATGATCAAAGAGGGGCTGGACTTTCCGAAAGAAATCCCACGTCTATTAGTTTTGATACTTGGATAGACGATTTAAAAGAAATACTTGATGAATTAAAAATAAAGCGTACTCATTTATTTGGAACTTCAAATGGTTCATTAATAGTACTAGGTTTTGCTTTGAAATATCCCGATAGAGTGGGCGCGCTAATCCATTATGGAATGTACAAGTTGCCCGAACAAGCGATTAAAATGGCAAATGTTGGATATAAAATTCTTGATGAATTTGGTGCCACCAAAATGGGATGCTATTTCCTTGTTAAATTATTTGGAATAAAACAAGAATTCGAAAACTGGGAAACAAGTATATTTTTAAAGAACATTTCTGCTGATTCGTGGAAAGCTATGCATGAGGTCATGAAAAATATCGATCTGGAAAATCAGCTGGATAAAATAAAGGCACCACAACTTATTTTGATAGGAGATAGTGGTCCTTTAAGCAAAGAGAGCGACTATGGTTCAGGATGGAAAAAGATCGTTCAAAAATGTAAAAACGTAGAGATAGCGGTAATTCCTAATTCTAGTGGCACGTATTGCGTCATAGAGAAACCCAAGGAAGTGGCCTTAGAAGTAAAGAAATTTTTGAATAAATATAAGATCCTATAAGAATGAGATACTAGATTTGGTCAGATAGAGCATCTTTTACCATGATGATTACCTTTACTTGTTATAAAGAAACGGTTATAATTTTTTGTTTACACAATATAATGATATTCAAATAAGCTATAAGAAGGAAGTGAGCTCAACTCAAGAACATCATTAGATATTCAAATGAGCTACTTCTGAAGTTAGCACTTTATTTACTAATAAGAATTGTCACTACCCATAACCTAGCGTCAATATTTTAATCATTAGTATTAGCTCACTCATTAAAAATTGTTTTGCAAGCCGTATAAGTTCCATCATTAACTCAACGATGTGGTTCATAATTGCACTAACCATAGTACGCATTTAATTCATTTTTAACACCAACATACTGAGCATTTTGCCATAATTATGATGGTGTCCGGATAAGGCTTAAACGTGGTGGACCCCATGGTTTTAGATTGTGGCAACCCGTGGAGACCACCACAGCGTGGATATCTTTACATTCCTTAGGAGTTTAAATGTTTTCGAGAGGAATAAGGAGAGGTTCTCACGAGCTCAAGGTGGTGGCCGACGTGCTATTCAACGCGTTTGGATTAAGCCTCACCAAGCGATGGAAGACCTCGGGGTTCTTCGGGATACCCTCCCACCGAATCACTCTCGAAGTCGAGTGTACTCGTCGGAGGATTGGAGGAGTAGGGTTCTCGGAGGAGAAGCTCAGCTTTGAGCCGGAGCTCGGCGAGCACCCGGTGACCGCGGCTACGAGGGTGTGGCGAAGTGTGGGGGTGGCAGACCACTCTATGTTTGGGCCGCTGTGGGTGGACGCCTACACGACGCAGCCGGCCTGGTTCGGGGTCTCCCCCACTCACCATGGAGGACCACTGGGGACGCCCCCAAGATTCCTGCGAAGACTGAGAAGAAGGTGTCCCCACTGGTGGGTAACCCGGTTATCCCCACGGACCGGGGTCCCCGGTAGCCTGACTCAGAGGTCAGCGGGAGCGGGCTTCCAAGGACCACGTCCACCAAACCTTTGGGCTACGCAGCTCAGTCGAGCGATTCTTCGGCTACCTCAAAGACAGGACACGGGTGTTCTATAATAACATCAACCCTAGGAAAACACTGTTCATGCCGCTCGTGGACCTCTTGGAGCTATTCGTTGCGTGGTACACAGAGTGGAGGTGATACGGATGAATCCTTATCCGGACAGGATCATAATTATCGCATAATCCTTTTTAGTGACACAACTGAAGAAGACTATAAACTTGCACAGATTAACTACACAGTATCGGCTGGATAATGCGTTGGTGAGCGCCAAGTGTCTTATCTTGAAACCATCGTGCAGAACAATATTTATATCAAAAACTCAGACTTGATCCTTTCGACTCAAGAATTTAAATCACACCATTTATAGATGTTTTTGAATAATATGGAAAAAGAGTTTAAATTTTTGTTCACACCTATTAAACTTGGTTCTACAGTAGTACGAAATAAGGTGTTTGTAGCTGCCCATTCTACAGGGTTTTCAGAACCAGTAGATTACAACAGAGGCATTTTTTTACCATCAAAAATTCATGCGTATTATTATGCAGAACGAGCAAAGGGTGGAGTGGGCTTAATAATTATGGAAGCTGGCATTGTCCATTATTCAAGTGAGGGACTTGTAGCCCCGCATTTATATGATGAACGTTCAATACCACGCTTAAAGTTTATAGCGGAATCGGTTCATAAATATAACAGTAAGATTTTTGGACAACTTTACCATGGAGGGAATCAAGCCACTAACACGCGATCTGATCTAATTCCTTTATCTTCTTCAGCAGTGCCCTCAAGTAAATATTCATACGTCATTCCTGCTGAAATGACTGTTGATGAAATTCATGAAATAGTTGAAGGATTCGTAAAGTCCGCAAAACATCTAAAACAAGCTGGTTTGGATGGAGCCGAGCTACACGGGACACATGGATATCTCATAGAACAGTTTCTTTCTTTACATTATAACAAAAGGTCTGACTCATATGGAGGTTCACTCGAAAATAGAATGAGATTTTTGTTAGAAATCATTGATGGCATAAGAACGGAGGTTGGATATGATTTTACTTTAGGATTAAGATTAAATGCTGATGAGTTACTCGATGACGGTTTAAAAATCGAAGAAACAAAACAAATCGCAACTAAGTTAGATCAAAGCAAAAAGTTGGACTTTCTTAATGTAGACATAGGAATAACTGGACGCCAGCATCATATTCAAATTGCCCCACTTTATGTTTCACCAGGTCACGAAGTTGAATACATTGCTCAAATTAAAAGTATGGTACGCACAATTCCAGTTCTTGGAACACCTGGAAGATGTTCTGATCCTTACTTTGCAGATTGGCTTATTGCCGAATCTAAAATGGACATGGTTGGCATGACTAGAGCACACATAGCGGACCCTTATATAATTAATAAAACACTTGAAGGAAGAATTGAAGACATTAGACCTTGCATAGGAACTAATGAGCAGTGCTATAATAGGATTGGAAATGGTTTGCCGCTACGATGCAACGTTAACCCAAGTGTTGGTTTCGAAGAAGAAAGACCTTATGAAATACTACTAGCAAATAAAAGAAAGAAAGTGCTTATCATTGGTTGTGGCCCGGCTGGCTTGGAGGCTACGAGAGTTTGTGCATTAAGAGGACATAAAGTTATAGCTATAGAAAAAAACAAGTCAATAGGAGGACAACTCATTCACGCATCCAAACTACCAGGAAGAGCGGATATTGGATCTTTAATAAGATGGTATGAAATTCAACTAGAGAAACTTAAAGTTATTTTATTATTAAACTCTGAAGTGACTTGCGATTTGATCGATGACTTAATAGAGACAACACAAGCAGAAACAGTTATCATTTCGACAGGAGCTGTATACGATAAAACTGGATACACCGAGTTTACTGGTAAAGGAATTCAAGGTATTAACAACATTCATGTTTTTTCACCAGAAGAAGCAATCTATTTAACTCACATTAGTGGGAAAAAAGCCATAATTTTCGACGATGAAGGTTTTGAGGTGGCTCCTTCATTGGCGGTTCAACTTGCCAAGAATGGTGCAAAAGTTGTTCTTGTGACGCGTCACAGTTCAGTTGGACAAGCGATTTTCTCCACACTTCAATTACCATTTATTTATAAAGAGTTGTCAAAATTTAAAATCGAAATCTATACGAATTCAATAATTGAAAGAATCGAAAGAGACTTTGTTATAATAAAAAATATCTATAGCGAAGATTATTTAGAAATAAAGAATGTTGACTTTTTAGTACCTGTTACTTATAAACGATCGATCAACGAGCTTTACAAAAGGTTCAAGGAAAAGGTTAAACAAACTTATGTTATAGGCGATGCACGCGCACCAAGACGTTTACGAAATGCAATTGTGGAAGGATATAGTATTTCACTTTCTATCTAACGATTGGTTTGGTTTAACTTAATTTCCTTCCTTTCGAGCCTATTTATAATAGTGGGTATTCCTTCTGGTAATAAAAGAACGAAAAGAATAAGAACAATCCCTACAACCAATAAGTGAATATAAGGAAAATTGGCTATAACAAGCTGGTCTAATAAAGAAAGTATTACTCCGCCAATAAACGGACCGTAAAAAGTGCCCGCACCCCCTAAAATAGTCATAAAGATCATTTCTATATTTGTAGTTACATCGAAAGCGCTTGTAGGATTGATAAATTCTGTGTTATAGGCAAAAAGCGCTCCAGCCGCACCCGCTAAAGCACCGCCTATCATAAATATAAGTAATCTGTATTTTTTCACGTTTACACCGCAAACTTCGGCGAGGCTTTCGTCTTGCTTTATTGCCTTCAATGCTAACCCAAACGAAGATTTATCAATAACAAATGTTATAATAAAACTAATTATTAGCAATGCTAACATGAAAAAATAAGTTGGAAATTCAACCAAAGAAATTTTTGGGGGAACGGGAAGCTCTATACCATATGGTCCTCGTGTGACCGATGTCCAATTTTCTACTATGAAGCGCATAAGTTCAGCCGATGCTAAAGTCGCTATAGTAAAATATGCTCCACGTAAAGGAAGAGAAATAAATGCTATAAGAGCCGCTAGCACACATGACGCGGTAGCTCCTGCGACAATGCCAAGGATTGAGTAAAATCCCCAATAGTTATTAACGTGAAACAAAGTAACAAGTATCGCCGCAGTGTATGCGCCAATACCAATAAAAGCATAGTGACCAAAGGAATATTGTCCACCATAACCTCCAGGCAAATTCCAGCTTGACGCTAAGACTATATATAGCATTATTGTAAATACAATACTTACTTCATATTCGTTGAGAAAGAAGGGAAGGGCTGTCAAAAAAGCAAATATCGCAATATAAGGTGACATGTTTTTAAAAGTATTGATTTTCAATGAGTAAGTCGACCCCTAATAAGGATAGCTAAAAGAATCGTTGCGTAAATTACACCGTTCGTATAAGTTATGGCATAATATTGAGTAAAAGATTGCACAATACCTATGATAATACTAGCTATCGCTGTTCCCTTTAAGTTGCCCAGTCCTCCCACTGCGACTATGCCGAATGAGATCAATAGTAGTGTGAATCCAAAATTTGGATCAAAGGAATACACCAATCCGACCATCGCACCTCCAGCACCAGCTAATGCTGTAGCCAATGCAAAAGAAAGCATATATGTAGAATTGATGTTAATTCCCATCAGCATGGCGCCAGAAACATCTTGGCTTATTGCTCTAACAGCCCTTCCAAAATTAGTTTTAAACAAAACAAAATAGAGTAGTAAAAGGCCAACAAGAGTGGCAATAAATGTAATAAAATAAGACTCTGGTAAAAACACATGACCAAAAAGGTGTAAACCTGTGACAGAAAATATTGACACAATAGCCTGTGGCGCTGGTCCCCAAATTAACAAAATCATGTTTTGTAAAACCAAAAAGGCCGCAAAAGTTACAAGCATTGTTTGATTTTCGAAATCTTTTCTTTTAATTAATGGAGTAATTGAAAAAAGATATAACACGTACCCCACAATAGTCCCGACTAAAATTGATGCGGGCATGAAAACCAGAGGATTTATTTTAAACTGGCTTTCTAATGTATAAAGGATGTAAGCACCCAACAGAACTATTGTGCCTTGTGCAAAGTTTACAATCTTCATTACTCCGAAAAGAAGCGAAATTCCAATAGACATGAGCATGTAAACCCCACCATCTAGAATCCCCAATAAAAAAAGAATTAAAAAAATGAGTTCCAATTTTTACCTACGCCCAACCAAGAAATGGATACACTAATTGGGCTGTTTGGTACGGTCCCTCTATTATTTGTGGGATCATTGTACCATTAACAATTTGGTACTGAACGACAAATGGTGTTCTTGCAATGTTTTGTCCATCGGGGGCTGGGTGCCATAGTCCTGCGGGTGTAGCAAGGTTCATTGATAAAAGTTCTTGACGAAAGGCTGGCCCTGAGAATTGGCCGGTTTGGGATATTGCATAACCTATTACGAAGCATTCAAGTAAACCTTCGTAAACGAACTGGTTCCAAAGATATTGTGGTCCTAGGTCTTTGACGATTAAATTCTGCCAGAACGTTTCATTAGGATGCAGTGAACTGGGCATCGCGGGAGTGGCGTAATCTACTATCGCAATAAGATTTTGAATACTATTACCAAGGGCCTGATAGAAGGTGTAAGAATCCCAGCCATCAATCGAGATGATTGCGCGCGCAGTTATGTTCATCGTGATCATCTGACGAAACAAATCTACGATTGCTGGAGGATCTTCGTCAGAAATTAGTATTATATCGGGTTTTTGGGCTTGTAGCTTTAACAAAATCGAGCTAAAATCTGTAGTGCCTTCGGTATAATTGTACCAAGTTATTTGTAGCGAGCTAGGAACCCAGTGCAAGGTTCCAGCTGTAAGGGTTAGCATGGCTTCCGCATTGGATTGCAATATAGCCATTGTTTTTGCACCATATTTATTAACTAATGTCGCAATAAGTTGTCCACCTGGTTGCATTTGCTCAATTGAAGGCGGTATCATAGAGAAGAGATAGGGATATTGTCCTGAAGTGAAAAGAGAATCTGTCCCAGAGTCGCTAATTAACGTCATATTATATTGCTCGATAATAGGTGCCATTGCTACTGTATCAGGGGTGAGTTCTCCTCCTAATATTTCATTCACGTGATCCTGTGTTATAAGGAGTTTGGTCAAACTTGCCGCATTCGAAGGTTGACTAGCATCATCTTCAACGATTAGTTTGACAAGATAATGCTTACCAATTGAAGGTACATAGATTCCACCGTGAGAATTAGTATAGTTGACCCAAAGTTCGATACCTTTTAAACGTGATTGTCCAAGAAAGCTCAATGGACCACTAAGTGGAAGTACCACGCCAAAAGTGACATAGTTTGTTGTCGGCGATTTCGGTCTTAGATAATAGTAAACTCCGCCCCCAATCGCAACCACAATAACGACGATAACTATAACAGCTAGTGTTCTTGAAAACGCTTTTTTATAAAATTTTGTATGCATGTTTAACGATTCTTGTTAGACCCTTTTAAACTTTTGGTAACAGTCTATACGATGTCCAAAAAAAAAGATTCTGCCACATCTTATCTGTAATACCTGTAATTTCTAAAGCGTTTAACTGTTATTTCATGTTTTATTTTTCTCCTTAGGACCTGTTGTTTGTCTGTAGTTGGAGATTAATGATATAGTAGGAATCACACTTAAAGTGGTCAACTTATCTAGACACCACCACTCAGAAACTTTTGACGCACTTAAAGCCTCCTCTGTGATTATTGCATGGTGTAAAACTTAATACTGCGAGTGTTAGAATCTTTTTAAATATTCACCATTCGGTTTACTTGTAATGTCATTATCTTGGAAAACTACGTTACCCTTTAGAATAGTAAGCTCTGGCCATCCTTTAAGAGTCAATCCTTCAAACGGTGTAAAGTCCTGAGCCGAGTGAAGTTTGTCTGCACGAACGAGCCTCTCTTTATTTAAATTCACGATAACAAAATCGCCATCTAAACCTATCGAGATATCTCCCTTTCTATTACTTAAATTGTGTAATTTAGCTGGGTTTGTGGTTAACAATTCAGCAATTTTTTCTAGCGAAATTCCTCGTTTATAATAACCTTCTGTCAATAGCGCAGGAAGCAATAGTTCGGTCGCCCCAAAACCATTTTCTGCGCTCCAAAGCTCGGAACCTTTCATCGCTTTCGTGATTGCTGCATGGTCAGATACAACTGTAAAAATTTCATTGCTTAAAATTCCATGCCATAATGCTTCTTTATCATCAGCAGTTCTTATTGGGGGATTAACTTTTCCCAAAACACCTGCATTCGATTCTGTGGTTAAGGTTAGATGTGCAGCAGTAACTTCGGTTTTACAATCGACATCAGGATAATAGCGTTTTAGTTCTTTAATTGTTTGAAGCGCAAGTTTACTAGTTATGTGGAGAATATTAATCGGACAACCCGTTTGACTTGCAAGTTCAAACGCCTCAATTATTGCCATTCGCTCTGCGATGGGTGGGCGCGCCATGTTATAAGCTTGGAGAGGATTTAAATTAAGTTCGTTCATTTTCTTTTTTACATCTTCTAGATGGATCCTAATTAATTCTGCATCTTCCGCATGTATGCTTAGTCTAACCTTTTTATCATTTTTGTTTAATTCACTAATCTTTTTCATAATCTTAAATAAGTGACCAAGATCGTAAGGTTCATCAGATAACAAATACTCTTTTTCGACAGAACCTCTTCTAACTTCGCTTTTAAGATTAAGCCCTTTGTAAAACATATAATACTTATAGGTTGTAACTCCCCATTCTTTTGTTAAGAATGGAATTTCTTCGATATGCACAGATGTTATTGGCGCTAAATTATATCCATAATCACAGTAAAAGTTACCTTGTGATAAACGAATAACTTCTTCAAAAAGTTTCGTGTAAGGTTCATTTTTATTAAGGTAATTTTTTCCTGCTCTAAAGTAACTAAGAATAGTAGTGACACCACCAGCAATAGCGCTTTTTGATTCACTTTTTGCATCCTCACTTAAAGGCTTATAAATTCCTACATGAAAATGTGAATCAATTATACCAGGAAAAACCACTTTTCCTTCTGCATTTATAACTTGATCAGCTTTTAAAGTGTCAGAATTAATTGCGATATGTGATATTTTTCCGTTTTCAATAAGTAACGACGCTTTTCTTGTAAATTTTCCTGGGAAAACAACCAAACCATCTTTAATCAAAAGATTTCCTTTTTTCTCACTCAATTTTTCTCCCTGTTCACTTTTTGGATCGATCATATATTTTTTATGGTTTTTACCGATGGTGTCCAGATTAGGGGTGTGAGCAGGTGCCAAGCGTAGAAAATCGTTGTCCAGACACCATCCATGGAGCTTCAAAAAGTTTATCAGCGTCTTATTGCGTGATTTTTTGAGTAAATTGTCGAATACTGATATTGATATTGCAATAGTAGGCGGTGGAGGTTCAGGTTTAATTGCAGCACTTGCAGCTTCACAAAAGGCTTCGAGTATAGCGGTTTTTGAATCTACACAGAGATTCGGTGGTCATACTTTAATGACAGAATCTATGATTCCTGCAGCAGCCTCAAAATTTCAAAAAGAAAATGGTATAGAAGATTCCCCTTGGATAATGTTTAACGACATTCTTAGGGCAAACGGTGGTGATTGTAATCGTGAACTTGTACGCACGTTATGCGAAAAAAGTGCAACTGTCGTGGAATGGCTTTCTGATTTTTGTAACATTGACTTTGAGCTAGTTACGGACTTTCTCTATCCTGGTCATAGTCGTCATAGAATGCACTCTACACAAAATAGAACAGGAGAACAACTTATTCAAAAAATCGTGAATAAAATTAATTCGATGGGTAATATATATCTACTTAGCGGTAGACGAGTTATCGATCTTATTATCGACGAACATGAGGTGAAAGGAATAAAAGTTCTTTATGGGAAAGATACTGAGGAAATCAGAGCAAAAAAAGTTATTTTGGCTTCCGGTGGTTATGGTGCAAATAGGAAACTACTTGAAAAGTACTGTAAAGAAGCGAAAGAAATGGACTATTTTGGCAATGCAGAGCATCGAGGTGATGCAGTAATATGGGGCGAAAAGATTGGTGCTGGTTTACGTTACATGGATTCTTATCAAGCACATTCAGCAGTCTCAAAGTATGGTATACTAATAACTTGGAAAACCATGATGAATGGTGGAATCATGGTTAACGAAATTGGTGAAAGATTTGCAGATGAGACCATGAGTTACTCCTCCTTTGCAAGATATCTGATAAAACAACCAAATAAAAGAGGCTTCGAAATCTACGATAAAGAAATCCATTATGATACCATGAAATTCGAAGAATATAGAAAAGCGGTACATATTGGAGCCGTGATTTCTTCAGAAAGTGCAGAGGGGCTTGCGAGAGCATTGGGTCTAAATGAAAAGAATGTTATTAAAACAATAGAAGAATATAATAGTTATGCTTCTGGCGTTCCTGATAAATTTGGCAGAATAATCAGAAAGAAATTAATACCTCCCTTTTTTGGAGTAGAAGTTTATCCAGCTTTATTTCATACACAAGGTGGTCTCGCAATAGATATAAATGCACGTGTATTATCTAATAATAGTTCAATTATTCCTAATTTATATGCGGTTGGCGATGCGGCAGAAGGCATATCAGGTCATGGAGCTTCGGGATATTTGACTGGAAACGGTCTATTATGTGCCACTGTTCTAGGTTTTATAGCTGGAACGCATTCGACAAATCAACTTTAAAAACATCTTAGTATAATATTCAAAACGTGGAAAGTTTAGCTGATATTTTACTTTCTAGATTACGGAGAAAACCAATCTTAATTGCCCCAGGCGCGTATAATGCGCTTTGCGCAAAGTTGATAGAAAACGCTGGCTTTGAAGCAATTTATGTTGGGGGTGCAAGCATTTCTTATTCTGAATTTGCACTACCTGATTTAGGTTTTATAGGATTGGAGGATATGCAAAGATGTGTTTTGAAAATACGTAACACAACCTCATTACCTATAATTTGCGATGCAGACACGGGTTACGGAAATGATGTGAACGTTAAACATACAGTAAAAGTTCTTGAAATGGCAGGTGCTAATGCAATTCAAATTGAAGATCAAGTCTTTCCAAAAAAATGCGGCCATTTAGAAGATAAAAGAGTTATAACAGAAGAAGAAATGATATTAAAAATAAAAGCAGCTTTACAAACAAGAAAAGAGGCACTAATAATTGCGAGGACCGATGCGTATAGTGTATTGGGTTTAAAAGAAGCAATTAAACGCGCTAATCTTTATTTAAAAAATGGTGCTGATATTGCTTTTGTTGAGGCGCCGCAAAACATCAAAGATATAAAAACTATTGCTCAAAACGTAAAAGGCCTTAAAATGGTAAACATGGTAGAAGGTGGCAAAAGTCCCCTTTTGTCTTCTAAAGTTTTAGAAGAATTTGGTTATAACTTGGTAATTTTTCCAGGTTCAGCCATAAGAGTCACGGTAAAAGCGTTACAAAAGTTGTTTTCTATTTTAAAAATTGAAGGGTCAACTACAGGATATTTGAAAGAAATGGTTTTGTTTGATGAGTTACAAAAAATTTTATCTTCTTAAAGAGGATTTTCTTGTAAAAGCCCTTTCTTTTTAAGAAGCGGTATTATACCCCCTTCATCGATTATCTCCACTAAAAATTTTGGTAAAGGTTTAAAGTGAATACTTTTGCTGGTATCTAGATTTGCTACTAAGCCACGGTCGAAATCTACAGAAATCATATCTCCTTCAGAAACTATACTCGTTACTTTTGGACAATTTGTAACAAATAATCCAACGTTAATTGCGTTTCTAAAGAAAAGACCATTTATTGATTCCGCAATTACGCAAGCTATACCCAATTTTTTTAAGTTATCAGCTGCTGGTCTTGAAGATCCTACTCCAAAATTTAGACCAGCGACGATAATGTCTCCTCTTTTTACTTGTTTTGCCCAACCAGGTCTTATTGCTTGCATTGTAAAAAGTGGTCTTTGGTTTTCTGGAAGAGTGTAGCATATTTGTGGATACATTACATCTGTATTTATAGAATCGCCAAAAACCCATACTTTTCCGATAAATATGTGTTCACTCATAGCCAAGCACTTTTCTAGGATCAGTTATTACACCATACAACGCTGAGGCCGCAACGGTTGCAGAAGAGCCAATATATATTTTTGCTTCTGGCGAACCCATTCTACCTTTAAAGTTACGCGTAGTAGACGTAATCACAGTTTGACCAGTGCCAGCAACACCCATATGACCGCCAAAACACGCACCGCATGTTGAATTTGTTACAAGACCGCCCGCTTGAATTATTTTAGAAATATACCCTCTTTTTTCTGCTTCTAAATATATTCTTTGAGTTGCAGGTGTGACTATGAGTTTAACATCAGGATGAACTCTTTTACCATCAAGTATTTTTGCCACGATTGCAATATCGTTTAACCTTCCATTTGCACATGATCCCACAACCGCAAGATCTATTGGCGTGCCCTCCACCTCTCTCACGCTTTTCACGTTTTTTGCAACCTTGTCAGGAAGTGCGACCAATGGTTCGATTTTATCTAACTCTATATCATATTTTTCTTTATATCGTGCATCAGGGTCTGCGTAAACGGGCTTGTAAACGCTTTCAGCTTTATCACGTAAGTATTCTTCTAGAAGCCCGTCAAATGGAAAGATTGCAAATTCAGCCCCTAATTCTGCACACATAGTTGAAATAACAGCTCTATCGTCTATCGTAAGTGTCTTGATACCCTCTCCTCCAAACTCAACATTTTGATTGGGTATATCACCGATTTTTTGAGCCATTTCAAGAAAAACATCTTTTGCCTCAATGCTTGGTTTTAGACTTCCGTGTAACATAATTTTATTTGTTTCACCTACGATAAACCAAGTTTTTCCAGTACAAATCACTTGGATTAACTCAGGTGTACCCACACCCTTTCCTAAAGCGTTGTATCCACCTGCGGCTATCGTATGTGAATCGCTATTGATCACAATTCGCCCAGGTAGTAGCCAACCGCTTTCTGCTGCAAAGGCATGGGAGATCCCGCCTCTTCCATAATCGAAAAACTGCTTTACACCCCAAGTTTTAACCAATTTACGTATTTTTTCAACATTTGTGGCGATTTCTATAGTAGGTGGTGGAACGTAATGATCGAAAATCACAGCTACTTTTGAGACATCAAAAGGTCGCTTAGGGGGGTTATTCATGAATTCTGGATGAACAGAAACCATATCAAGCATTATAACTTTGTCGACTCGAACTTCAACGATATCACCAGGGATCACTTCATTTTTTTCATCCACCGAGTGTACTTTTAAAATCTTTTCTATGATGTTCATTCCAATACAAAGATAACGACTATGTTTTATTAAGTTCTTTGTTTTAACGTTAAACCACGTGAAGTCGGTGTGTTCATTTGCTAATCTTTTTATCTTAACTTGCAACGACTTTGCGACGCTTTGTGCCATACTTTCGTTTATGTCTACAACCGCAACAAGCTCTACTTATGGGTAGTTGGATAAATGATTATTCAGAGATAATGAAAGCCGACAAACACTTATTCGAAAAACATCTTGACAAACATCAAATGTCTACTAGCCATACAGTTTTCACACTATATTTAGTGAATTGTTGTTTTTGATCTTTTACTAGTTAAACCCCTTTACGATTCTGAAAATCATATAAAGGAAAATAATATTTTACAAATCTTGAAAATCGGCTACTCATGTGTCAAGCGTAGACGCGTGAAATAGCTCGTCTAAACTAAGGGGAGAATCGATCAAGCCGTCTTTTTGCATGTACTCCATAAACTTCTTTATGGTGTGCGCGTTTTTCTTAAGACCATACGGCCAATAGTCATCGCCCATAAGCGCTATCGTTTCTTCGGCTTCTTTGACAGACCAAGGCAAAATCGAGCTTAAGTAAGCGGTTTCCAACACGTTAGAAATCGCTTGTTTTTTTGCCTCACAAAATAGGTCAAAAAGCTCTTTTGCAAGATTAGGCGCTTTATTCAGTAGTTCGCTCTTTATGGTTATAACGTGCATTATCGGAAAAATCTTTGTCTTCAAAAAGTAGTTTTTCTCTGCACCCCAAGGATCCTTCAAAAGCCTTCTTATTTTTCCTCCTTTTCCGTCAAGAGAAAAAATTTATCGAGGACCTTGAAAATTATATTAAAAACAATGAGGTAAATGCGGATTTTTGGTATTTCTCAAAGATAGACCAGACCACAGATAAGATTTACATTCCATATTACAACAAGAAAAATAATAGACAGGATAAATTCTATCCAGATTTCATTTTCTGGATAAGGAAAGATAATGATTATTATATCATATTCGTAGATCCTAAAAGTACTTCATTTACTGATTACGAATACAAGGTTGACGGATATTCAAGAATTTTCGAAGAAAATGAAAAAATAAAAGGGTTCCATAAAGATCAATTAAACATATACGTACATCTCCTTCTCTATACAGATGATAAAAATAGATTATCAGAAAGATATAAGAAATATTGGTACGATGACCCTAAGTCAACCTTTGATATAATAAATAAATCTAATAACTAATAAATTCAATTCTTCTCTTTGTATAATCTTAGATCCTAATACCATCAAAAGTAAAGATTTCAAACAATGGATTCTTTCATTGAAGCCTAAAGATGTCAGGGATAAGGGAATATCGGAAAGGGGTCTCAGGAATTTTAAACAGAAAATTAAGAATGGCAAGGGATTGAAAAATAGGTCAAAGATTGCAAGGATACTTTTTGAATACTATAAATCTAAGTCAAGTGAACAATAATTAATATTCTATAGATTAAATAAATAAAGCGGCACGTTTTAACGTCTTATCTATATCCCCGCTATCGGTATGGGTCAGACCGGATTCGAACCGGCGACCTCCACCGTGTAAGGGTGGCGTCCTAACCAGGCTAGACTACTGACCCTCATCGTCGGTTACGGTCTGGTTACTTTTAATTCTTATCGACCAGACTGGCGCATCATGCATACCGCCTTACCCTGTTCTTACCACTACACTTAAGGCAGTACCAAATCACCGATCCATCTACAAGTCTTACCCTTGCCGACCCACCCGGAGTGAGAAACGAATGGCAATACCTACATGTCGTCAGCTTGAGAATCTTAGGTGTCTTTGCATTGACTGCAAGCGCAATCCTCCAGGATGTCTCGAAAACCTTCGCAGATATTTCAGGAAAACGTTCGTAAAGATCGGCGGCACAGCTGACGAGTTCAGCAACTTCTTCAACAATTTTGGTCTTCAAGCGGCTCGCCCACCAAGTGTTCTGGGGTGGTATCCCTTATTGTTACGTAAACGAACTTCCCCAGCAAAGATGGGTTATATGGGAGGTACACCTTTGTATAGTTCTCGGTTCTCGCTTCATCCCTGCTAGCTGTACACCCCGTGACAAGCACGCGCAGGGTCCTGTTCACATAATCACGGTTCTTTCTTTCATGCAACTCCCGGATGACCTGTGAGGCTGCTTCACTTCTTCTTTTCTTGACAGACTCACCCAGCTGTGGCATGGAAGCCGCTTTGGTATGCGACCGAGGAGTGAACCGAAACATATGAATCTTATCGAATACTCCCGTGCGTAAAAGCGCGATTGTACGCTCGAAGGCTTCTTCAGTCTCGGTGGGATAGCCAACCATTATATCAGTGGCCACCCTGAGTCCCGTAACCCGCTCCTTAAGAGACGACAGCGCTTTTGCCACTGCGAGCGGTTCGTAGTGTCTGTTCATCGAACGCACCACCTCTTCGTCCCCTGATTGAAGCGGGATATGCAGGAATCTGTACAGTCTTTCGTCTGAGAACAAAGGCTCAAGAGCTGGAAGTATACGCAGAGCGCCGGCAGGGTTCATCATTCCCAACCTGAGCCTAAACTGGAGATTCGTCTCATGCAGAATTTTCAGCACGAGGGCAGGAAGCCTGGTCGCGGGAGGCTCGAAGTAGTCGGCATTGTCCATCGAGGTCAGGTCAACTTCGACTGCGCCTCCTTGGACCGCCCTGTTCACCACGTTCACTATTTCAGATGACGGACGGGACCAAAGCCTAGGCCTCGCGACTTTGGTAATACAAAAATAACAGTTGCTGACACACCCCTCGGATATCTTGAGAGGGTATACCATTGACGAAGAAGTAGGAACGGCAGTTCTTGCCCGTCCATACACCAAAGAGCCCGGATGGGCTTCCAGCGCCTGAACTATTTCCTCGTGGTCAGCGCCAACAAACACCACAGCCCCTGGCACACTGGTAAGCACCTTCCCGGGTCTACTTGCGGCAAGACAGCTAGCAACAACCACCTTTTTACCAATACCTTCAAGCTCCTTTGCGTTTGAAAGTATCCTGTCTTCGGTCTCACGTCGCACTGCGCACGTGAAAAGTACGACGCAACCGGCTTCATCCTGCGACTCAGTGACGGTGTACCCAGACTTTTCAACGAACCTTTTTGCGGCGAGTGAATCCGCCTGGTTAAGTGTGCACCCGTATGTTCGGAAGAAAATCTTTGTGCGCATCTCCATTCAAACTCAGTGCACACTGGTCCCGTCGGGCACGTCCTCCATGACTGTCAGAAGCGACACTTTGGTGTCTTCTTCTGCCGCGAGTAGCATTCCATCTGACTTTATACCCATAAAGATCGCCGGCTCAAGATTGTTGAGAACGATTATCTTCCTGCCAACGAGCGACTCGGGTGAGTACTGGTCACCTATTCCGCTCACTATGTTTTTCTTCTGGTCGCCCACCTTTACCGTAATTTTCAGAAGCCTCTTTGAGCGTGGAACGCGTTCAGCACTTACAACGGTTGCCACCCTGATATCCAGTTTCTTGAAATCTCCAAGCGACACGGTCGGTGTGTCTTTTGCAAACTTTTCAAGAAAGCCAGAAACCTGAGAACCTTCGACCTTTCGAAACACGGGTTTCGGCTCGCCAGTTGTTGTGCCTGGCGCAACCGGGGTGTCCAGCGTATGGAGGGCATCTACCGGAAGTTTTGATCCATTTGTCAACATTTCCCAGACCTTCTCTGAAAAGCCCGGTAGATAGGCCGCAGAAAGTATTGCCACCGCCTTAACTAGCTGCACGGCTACATACACTACGGTTGCTGCCCTTTTCGGGTCGGTTCTGACCAGGTCCCACGGTGCATACTTAGTAAGATACCTGTTTCCTTCGCGAGCAAGCATGATCACCGATTCGATACCCGACCTGAACTCAAACGACTCAATCGAGTGAGTGGTCTTCTCCCTTGACTCGGTTATCAGGGATAGCATCCTCCTGTCTTCTTCCTCTAGAGTAGCAGGCTCGGGAACTCTAGACCCAAACTTTGTAGCCACAAAATGGAGCGTTCGGTGAACAAAGTTACCTAGCGTATCAACTAGGTCACCGTTTACCCTCTTTTGGAAATCGTCAATTTTGAATTCCATGTCTTCTGAAAGCGGTGCTCCTATGAGGAGATAGTACCTAAGAAAGTCGTTATCGAACCTATCAAGGAACTCCTTGACAGTTATCATCCAGCCGGAACTCTTCGAGAGCCTTCTTCCCTGAAGGGTCAGAAGGCCCGCAGCCGGAATAGCAGAGGGTAGCCTCATACCGGTGCCAAGCAGCATGGCCGGCCAGAAAAGCGTGTGATGGTACAGAATATTTTTACCGATAAAGTGCACAATCTTTGTGTCCTTGTCAAGCCAGAAGTCCCCCCATCTTTTTCCGTGGGCACTGCAATACTCCCTCACGAAACTCACATAGCCCACCGGGGCGTCAAACCACACGTAAAATACTTTTCCATGTGCCTCCTTAAGGGGTACTTCCACGCCCCAGTCCAGGTCTCTTGTAATCTCGAAACTTTCGAGAGGTTTTGAGAGGAACTGGTTCATGATGTACTCCTTCCCGTAGAGTGGAAGCAATCCTTCGCTCGATGAGATCCACCTTTCAAGGTCTGGTCGGAACTTTTCTAAGTCGAAAAACCAGTTCTTAGTTTTCTTCTTGATTGTTGGCCTTTCACAGATAGCGCAAACGGGGTTGAGAAGATCGTCTTCCGTAAGCACGCGCCCACAGTTTTCGCATTCATCTCCGCGGGCAAACGCGTAGCCACAGAACCTGCATGTACCTCTCACATACCTATCGGGAAGAAACCTCTTGTCATACTCGCAGTAATTGAGCGTCTTTTCTTTCTCAAAGATGAAGCCCCTCTTGAGTAGCTCCGAGAAAAACCACTGAACCGATTCCTTGTGCCCGGGGCTCGTGGTTCTTCCGAAGTAATCAAAAGATATCTGACCCCTTGTAAACACCTCAAGGTCAAGTCGGTAATATTGACCCGCTATCGTCTCAGGGTTCACTCCCTCCTTTACGGCTCTCAGGGAAATCGGCGTGCCGTGTTCATCCGTACCGCACACGAAGAGCACGTCATCCCCGAGTAGCCGGTGAAACCTCGCATAGATATCAGGAGTAATGTACGTGCTTCTAAAGTGACCGAGGTGCAGTTCGTTGTTTGCGTATGGCAGGCCGGCTGTGATCAGTAATCTTGCCATTCAGCTTCTCTAGGTTTAGCCATAGGCCAAGTTATAATTTTTAGCCCTGAAAGCGTGGGAACTCATTCCAAAAGCTAAAATTCTCTGGAAAAATAGCATCTGCATGTACGTCGTCGGTGCACGCTGGGCGGTTGACCCGGCGACAGGAGTCGTACGCGGCAACTGGGGGGTAGTTGTGGAAAACGGAGTAATAGAAGACTCAGGAGACATTGATGCACTCATCTCGCGCTATCCGTCATATGAAAAAATCCTAAAGGGCAGGGGTATACTCGTCCCAGCTTTTACAAACGCTCACACGCATCTTGCTATGACGATGCTCAGAGGCGTCAGCGCCCAGCTTGACTTCAGCAGATGGTTCAGCGAAGCCGTAAGACCAAGGGAGTCTCTCCTCACCCCGCACGATGTGTATGTCGGGGCCAAAATGGGCGCAGTTGAACTTGCGCTCAATGCCACATCATGTTTCGTTGACATGTATTTCCATGAGGAAGAAGTCATCAGAGCTGGACTAGAAGTGGGCCTCAAAGGCGTGTACACCTACGGGGTTGTGGACAACGGAATCGAGGACAAGGCGAAAAGTGAGGTTCTCGAAACAAAGAAATTTTTACGTTTCGCTCAAGCCCAAGACAGTCATTGGGTAAAAACGGGACTCGCACCACACTCACCGTACACCGTCTCACCAAGGCTACTTGCGGAGCTCGGGGAGATTGCTGCCGAGGAGAGCCTACCCATATTCACACACGTCGCTGAAAGGCCAGATGAGAAGAAGATTGTCAGGAAGATGTTTGGCGCCAAAGTGGGGGCCTACGACAAGTACCTTGAACGGGTGGGAATCCTAAAAGGGCTGACGGCTTTCCACGGAACCCATCTCACTCGTGATGAAGTGCGGGGATTTAGGAAAAGGGGGGTCATGCTGGTTGTAAACCCAGTGAGCAACATGCGACTTGGAAACGGCCTGCCTCCCCTCAACATGCTTAGGATGGAAGGAATAGATCTTGCGATAGGCACCGACGGTTCGGCTTCGAACGACGAACTTTCCCTGCTGCACGATATTAAGCTTGGTGCACTAATCTCCATGGTCCAGCCCGGAGACAGGCTCAGCCCGACCGAATTGCTCCACTCGGCCGTTCGTGCCCAGTCCAGATACTTCGGCAAAGAAGTCGGCCTTTCAAAAGGGTGCGTGGCTGACCTTGCAATATTTGAGGAACGTCTGGGACCGGGGGCTGCGGATAACCCGGCCAACTGGCTTGTATACTCGCCCTCGAATTTCGTGTGCTCACAGCTTTTCGTCGGTGGAACGCGAGTTGTGGTTGATGGACGGATGCCGCATATAGACATTGAGGGGGTCAAAGAAGAATATGAAAAAAGCTTACAAAGGATTGAGGATAGGCTGAGTGAACACCGGTGAGCACTGGCGAGATGAAGATAGACTGGGCCGACACGCATATGCCCACACTGAACATGATAGCTGAGGTATACACCCGCGAACAAAGGTTTTCTGGTCTCAACATAGGACTGGTTTTGCACCTCGAGGCAAAGACTGCGGTACTTGCCTCAAAAATCCAAGCTGCCGGCGCACATGTATTCGTTGCAGCAAGTAACCCCCTCACCACTCAGGATGACGTGGTCTCAGCTCTGACACCCGTGGTATCCGGGATATTCGCAAAAAGAGGGGAGAGCGCAGAGGAGTACAAGGATTCAATCCGGAAGGTCCTCCTCGCAAAGCCAGACTTCCTGATAGATGATGGTGCAGACGCGATCGCACTCTCTCACACACTGGGCGTAAACTCAGTTAAGGGAGCATGCGAAGAAACAACCACTGGTATCGTGAGAGTGAGGGCCATGGAGAGGAAGCGGGTTCTCAGGTATCCCGTACTCGGAGTAAACGACGCATTCACGAAACATCTGTTCGACAACAGATATGGGACAGGTCAATCATCCGTTGACGGACTACTCAGAGCGACTAACCTGCTTATTGCCGGAAAAAAAGTACTCGTTGTTGGTTATGGGTGGGTCGGCAAAGGAATAGCGATGAGGCTGAGGGGTCTCGGAGCGAGGGTAGCAGTTTCGGAGGTGGACCCAGTAAAGGCAATAGAGGCATACATGGAAGGGTTCGACATTATGCGTAGCATCCAGGCAGTGAAGAACGCTGACATCGTAGTTACGGCGACCGGAGACAAACATGTCATAGGAGAAAAACACCTTAAAGCGGCGAAGGAGGGGGCGATCTTTGCAAACGCCGGTCATTTCAATGTTGAAATCGACATGGACTACCTAGAGACGCATTCTCTGGAAAAAAGAGAGGTCAGGCCGAACGTCACGGAGTACACTCTACCTGGACCGCATAAAATATACGTGCTTGCAGATGGACGGCTGGTGAATCTGGTCGCCGCTGACGGCCACCCGGTTGAAGTCATGGACCTGAGCTTCTCAGCCCAGTTCCTCGGCCTTTCTTACCTTATAGAAAGTCACGAAAGGCTTCCCAGAGCACTTGTCCCCTACCCTAGAGACCTCGATCTAAAGATTGCAAGAGCCTTCCTACACGCACACAAATTCAGACTTGACAGGCTGACAAAAGAACAGCGCGGGTATATGCGTTCATTCTAGATTACTTTCAACTCATCGATTCACAGAAACATTCATCTCGTCTCTTTCGCCTTTTGCGTCCCAATGAAGGAAATATTTTCAGCGTTCACAATTTGTCCATATGCGCATAGGGTACAGCGTATGAAAATCTGGACCTGGCTGAAATCTCTGTTCAACAGGGTTTTGAGTGTTTTTGTAAGGCGCAAAAGCCGAACAGAAGGACTGAATGGAGCTGGCGACCTGAGTCGGATGATTGCATCACCCGTCGTAGCAAATACGAAGAGATCCTTTCCTGATGTCATCGCGGTACCTAGAAACGTAGCTAAGGCAGTTGTCAACTGTTGCCGCAAGGGGAGGTATGACCTTGCAGAAGCGGTGTTACGAGGGCAAGGCTACGGAGAAACCAAGATCACCGTAACAGAAAAGGAGATAGTCGCCGAGACAGGGGTGGGATTGGTCATTCTTGACCCATCCTCCTATCCTGAAGCCTAGACCTCGACTGTATCGCCCGGCTTCATTACCAGACAGCGAACGCCCGATCTCGATTCCGCCTGCTTTTTGTAATAACCAGGATCGGCCTTGATTGCCGGGAAGGTGTTATAGTGCATGGGTATAACCACTTTAGGCTTCAAATAATCTAGCGCAAGGAGCGCGCCATCAACATCCATCGTATAGAAACCACCTATCGGCAGCATTGCCACGTCAGGTGAGAACCTGTCGCCTATCATTTTCATATCATAAAATACATCGGTGTCACCCGCGTGGTAAAACGTCTTGCTCCCGAATCGTATCACGAAGCCACATGGATTTCCTGCAGCGTCAAGTCTGTCCCCGTATGACGAACTGTGGACTGCCCAGGTTATGGTGACTTTTGCAAACCCGAAATCATGGGTCCCTCCGTGGTTACCGCCAACCGCCTTGGCGCCGTCCGCCTCAAGTTTCACCGAAAGCTCAAACGTTGTATACACCGGCACGTTCAGTCTTTTTGAGAGAAGGAGCGCATCGCCAATGTGATCCCCGTGTCCGTGTGTTACGAGTATGAGGTCCGGCTTCACGTCTTCTGGCTTCACGGCAGCGGCGGGATTACCTGTGAGGAAGGGGTCCACAATGATGGCTTTTCCCGCATCCTCAAGTAGAAAACACGCATGACCAAGATACTTTACTTTAACCATAAATTACATTACGCTTAAGATGACTTTAAGGCTTTTTTGTGATGTACAAGGGCGAGATACTTCGAAAGAGTGGCCTGCATGTTTGCGGACTGCCATATATTTCTTCCGAAAACTATTCCGCGGGCACCCGCCTCCATAGCATCGGAGATCATCTGGAGAACCTCGTCTTCTGAGGCCTTTTTCGGACCGCCTCTGAGAAGAACGGGAACAGGACAAGCCTCAATTAGCTGTCTGAAGGTGTCTGTATCCCCTGTATAGTCCACCTTGAGTATGTCTGCGCCAAGCTCGACTGCTATCCTCGAGGCATTGAGAAGTTCTCGGGCATTCTGCACGGGTTCTCCCATCCCCTTGACGCTCAGCGGCTCGACCACAACGGGCAGTCCTAGGATATGGGCATCCCTCACGGCATTTGATACCACCTCAATGCTCTCTCCTTCATATTCACCGCCAAGAAGAAGATAAACCACCACAGCCTGGGCATCTATCAAGGCTGCTTCGATCGGTTTGAAAACCAGTTCATGAACACCCTTTTCTGCAAGCGGTCTGTCTCTCCACAGATTTGTTGTGTCGAGCCTCGCGATTATCGGAACACTCCTCAGCCTTTCCTCTGCTACGAACCGGGCCATCGCAGGCGAAAGCTGTATGGCATCAACGGCTCCTTCTATCAACCTTGAAGCGGTTTCGCCAAAGTTTGAGATACCACTCATTGCACCGAAGAACAGACCGTGGTCAATCGCGACCACTAGACTCCTTCCGTCCTTGTGAAAAAGCCTCTCAATCCTCCTCTGAACTCCTATCATGAATGACGAATTGTCCGAGAGGATTAATAACCTTTTCACTCAAGTATCGCGGCGTAGCCCCCGAAGGAGTTCTTGAGCTGCTCCCCTTCTTCCGTCATCTCTGACATAAACTCCACATGTTTCCCCTTTTTTTTCAGGTGCTCGGCGAGGTAGTCCACGAGCGATTCCTTCTGGTCCGCAAACATTTGTGTTCCGCACTTGGGACAGTTAACAAGAGGTGTGTCTCCCTGTGTGTCGAGTACAACCCTTTCTCCACAGTTCGGGCATGTATAGTGGACACGAGTATCGGCTGTCTCCTCGGCGACAATCAGCGTGTCGACCCTGTCTAGCTTCTCGAGGACTTCTTTCTTACCAATGGCCACCTTTGTGGAATCCTTTACCATGACTTCCATAAGCCTTGAAAAGACCTGCTTTTCGTTTGCAAGCTTTGACTTCCTGAGGAGGTCTAGGGACCTGTTGACCAGTTCCCTGACACCTTCCTCGCCTGTATACCCAATATCTATAAGCCCGAGCACTTTCCTTTGAAGCTCATAGTGAAGATAGTTTCCCTCGAAAAATTCGTTTTTGTTGGGACCGGGCCCGCCGATTATTATTCCCTCTAGTTCCTTCCCAAGAAAGTATTTTGTTGAGTACTCACCTATTCTCACATAAAATTCGTGAGCCACCTGCTCTATTATTCTCTGAAAACGCCTTGCAGACTGGCCCCCTGCATGATGCTTCCCCGGAATGCCCGATGTGATGGTGTTCAGGATTTCCACACTCCTGCCGCTGAGTGTGGCAAATGTGGCCTCTGCCCTGTCCATTACGATTATTCCGTATACCTCTTTTTCTTCAAGAAGGTCCCTAAGAGGGTCAACAACAAATTTTGAGTCACACCTGTACAGGTATATGCTGATTGGCTTTGGAGGTTCAAGAACGTAAATCTCCATCTTTTCTGAGCCGGGACCTCCCCGGGGAATGGCCCCGCAGAACACGACAAGACCGTTATCTGGAGGTTCCCGGAAGAGCTTGAGCCTCTGAAGGATCGACTCTATTGCATCTGTTACGTTTTTCCTTGTAGATTTTGACTTTATGTTAGAAGCCGTACTTGCTTCCTCTCTCAGGTCGCGCATCACGTCGCTGATTGCCCTTTTCGGGGGAACGTACAGGCTTATGAGCTCAGTACCCCTTCCTTCCTTCGACTCGAGTTCCTGAACAAGCTTTCTGATCCGGTATTCGTCATACGAATCATAGGTATCGCTCTGCGATGACAACCAGAATCACACGAAATAGTTACATTTATCAAGTGACGGAGGGGTGCATATAGGATGTACTATGCGATTTGTAATCAAGATAGGCGGCCACCTACTTGACGAAGGAGCCGCTGCCTATACAAGCTTTTCACAGCAGATAAAGTCGCTCGCTGAGGCAGGGCATAGGGTCGCTGTGGTAGTTGGCGGCGGATCAGGCGCAAGGATCTGGATAGACCTGCTTAGAAGGCTCGGGGCAAGCGAGGCCGCGCTGGATGAAGTGGGAATTATGGTTTCCAGAATAAACGCTTACATAATGATCCAGCTCCTTAACCAGATGGCGCACCCGGTTGTACCCGAGAACCTGAGGGAGTTCGACGCGGCCTGGGGGTCGTCTAATCTCGTGGTCATGGGCGGGCTAACGCCCGGACAGTCCACGTCTGCGGTCGCTGCTATCCTTGCTGAGCGCACCAATGCAGACAGGCTCATTGTACTCACGAATGTCGACGGCGTGTACACCGATGACCCGAGGCTGCCCACATCAAAATTCCTTTCCGAAGTATCGATAGACGAACTTTCAAGGATAATTTCAAATAAGCCAGCCCTCGCCGGCACGTACTTTCTTGTCGATGATGTATTTGTGAAGATCATGAGGAGAAGCAGGACTCCTGTCATAATAGCGAACGGCCTTAAGAACAACATACTTATAGATGCCACTCTCTTCAGAGCAAACGGCACTGTGGTTACATACCCCTAGGTGTTTGAGAATGGTGAAAAACAATATCCAGTTAGGCAGAGAGCGTGACATATTCTCAATACACGAAGAAAGCGGCTCAGGCCTGCCTCTTTTCCATCCAGACGGTGCACTGCTCAGACTTGTTATCATTGAATACCTTAGAAAGATAAACTCAGGTCTGGGTTTCAGGGAAGTCTGGACTCCGCATCTCTTTAATGCCGACCTCTGGAAAAGGTCTGGCCATTATGAGGCTTACAAATCAAGGATGTTTCTTTTCAAGATAGGCGACCACGAATACGGACTCAAACCTATGAACTGCCCGGCACATTCACTAATTTTTGCTTCCAGACCGAGGAGCTACCGTGACCTGCCGGTCATGTTTTCAGAATTCGCAACCGTGTACAGAAACGAGCAAGAAGGCGAACTCACAGGACTTCTTAGAGTCAGGTCAATCACACAGGACGACGGCCATGTCTTTCTAAGTGAAGACCAGGTTGAGGATGTATTTCAAAAGCTAATCAACGCCGCTACGGAGGTCCTGAGAACGTTCGGTCTCACCGAAATAAGCATAGCAATTTCCACGAGACCTTCTGATGCCATTGGAAGTGACGAGCTCTGGGAGAAGGCAACTCAGACGCTCATAAAAGTGGCCTCGGAGTCCGGGCTCAAGTATACGGTTGCACCCGGAGAGGGCGCGTTTTATGGCCCCAAAATTGATCTATTCGCATTCGATTCATTAGGAAGGAGCTGGCAACTTTCAACCCTGCAGCTCGACTTCAACCTAGGCGAGAGGCTAGGTCTCAGGTACACTGCAGCCGACGGTACTGAGCGCCATCCGCTCATAATCCACAGGGCGCTTGCAGGTTCGCTGGAAAGATTCATCGGGATTCTGCTTGAGCACTACCAGGGAAACCTACCGAGCTGGCTTTCGCCGACGCAGATCAGGGTTATGGCCGTATCCGAAAAACACGCGCGTTACGCAAAAAGCGTCTATGAAAAGATCCACAGTTCCGGAATAAGGTGCGACCTCGACGACGAGGACATGACTCTCCCGAAGAGAATCAGGCGCGCTGCTACCGAAGGAATCCCTTACGTAATAATTACCGGAGAGGACGAGGAGACGTCGGGTACGGTGTCGCTTAGGGCAAGAAGTGGAGAGCAACTCAAAGGATGTAGGTTGACTGAAGTGATCAATGCCCTCCTAGATGAGATCTTCCAGAAGAAAAACAGACTTGAGGTGGTAAAGAGTTTATCTTCGCTTTAAGTCCCCTAGTCCATGATGGTGAGGGCTTGGAACCGAAATGTTTAGGTGCGCCTGCGTATCAAATCCTAAGTTACCGTAGCGTAATGCCTGCGGTCACCGACGGCTGTGTCGGCAACCAATGGGGCCGGTGCAGCTCGCACGGAACTCTGGGGAAACACTGACGCGGGGATGCCCGAGCCTGGTCAAAGGGAGCAGACTCAAGATCGGTATGATGGGGAATCTGCCGGCGAAGGCCTGCGTGGGTTCGAATCCCACTCCCCGCACTGTCAAAGTGAGCTACTCTCAGGTGGAACCTTGGAGCTTCCTGCCTCAGCGACCGACGTCTGCCTGTACGAGTACATCCCGTACAGATCAGATATGGCTGTCTCTCCAGATTCGGGCTGCACCGGCCCTACCTTTATCAACCCAATCTTCCTTAGGTTCTTTGACGTATTGAAGTCCCTGTCTGCGACTGGATCGCACACACCATAGCGGTATACGCGGTCTTTCAAAGTCAAGTTTTGGTTGATTCTTCCGCAGAGGAAGCACTCACGCGACGTGTTGTAGGCTGACACCGCCAAAACCTGTTTACCGTATTTGTGGAACCCCCACTCCAAACACGCTCTGAGCTCTGAGAACGCACAGTCATAAAGCCTCCGTCTTCTCGTTCTGGTTTCACCCTTCTTCCCAATGAAACCACTAGTGTCCAAATCCTCCAGAACCACGAGGTCGTACTCCTGTGTGAGTAGAAAACCGAGTTTGAAGAAGAGGTCACGCCTGAAGACCTTTAGGTGCTCGTATCCCTCGGCGGGCCTCCGCTTCGATTCAAGCCAGTTCTCCGAGAGGAACCTCTTTCTCGATAGGCTTCTTATGTATCACCCTAATTTTCACCAAAGAACGCTCAAGGGGCTTCGGGTTCTCAAGAAAGCGACCATCGGATAGGGTGACAAGCCTTGTGAGCCCCACATCCAGGCCCACAGCCTACTTGTGCTCCCGCGATGCCACTTCCTGTGCTTCAGGCTCTTCAACCACGAAGATCGCGTAGATCGGCCAGAGTGGTACGCTTTGACGCAAACTTGAGCCACCTGCTCTAAGAAAAATCCCCGTGTATCACCGGTGTGAAGAAGCCGATCTTGCTCAGGCGCAAACGGGCCTTCTTCCTCTTGTTTTCGTTTTTACCCTGTCCCACCTGCCTTGTATGGGAAAGCCTCAAGCCTGATTGAGGGTACACGAGAGAAAGGTGCTTATGGGGTTTCTTTTTCTTCGGTTTGTTTGAGAGTCCGTCAAGGAAGTTTTTCGAGCCTGGTAGAACCTCTCTGCCACCTGCTGCGCAACCCGGGAATGCAATACTTGAAACTACGCGTTCTGCTTTCTCAGGTCTAAAGCGAGCTAGCTTAGCTCGGTTTCACTCATACCGTGTTTGTTTCTTCTATACTCTTCTTTTTCTGTGTCTAAGAGCGTGTTATAGAGTTTGCAGGCCACCTCTAACCGGCTTTTCAACACCCCCGCTGTGGTCTTCGACGTGTACGCCCTATAGCGGTAGGCCCTCACACGCACGGCTAATTTTTCTTCCACTAGTATTTATACTTTTGTCTCCACAGGGAATTCATCTCCGCCCTTACAGGTAGACCCAAATTAGCGCTTAGCGCTGATTGTAACCCACACACAAATTTCGGGTCTACCGTTACGGACGGGGTCTTCCCCGAAATATAAACTTACCATTGAGGGAAGTCCGTTGTCTTATCACTGAAACAGTTGAGGTTTACTGCTTCCCCCAAACCCCTAACGCTATCTTTAAGTGTTGACATACAGTTTTTGCCAGTGGCTACAAAGCACCGGACGGTATATAAACACGCTTGATCCATGACTCTCTTTCGACACATCGACAGCTTAATTTAATACCAGAGTGGAAGGTCGCATAATGTTTCCTGTTGTTTTCTCTGTACTCATCTACTCATCGGTACTTTTAGTCATGGGACTAGGACTTGCCCATGCAGTTGAACCGGATCATATAGTCACTTTGAGGAGCGCCAGAAGTTTTTCCACCGTGGAGAAATTCGCGCTATCCCACGGTCTGGGCTTTCTCGTAGTCGGACTTCCGATAGTCCTCCTCTTTGGATATCTCCCCTTTCTCGATCTCGCCGGAGACATTTCTGGAATTATAATAAGTCTGGTATTCCTGTACTCTGTACTTACTGATAAAGAAATAGAGTTCGGCTTTAAGACGGGAATAATTCAGGGAGGCCTAGCCCTTACTCCTACAAAGTTTTTGGTCGCCATTCTAGCCTCCAACCTAGGGTTGATTTCGGGAGTAGAACTTTTACTTGTATTTACTCTGGTCTCGTCGTTAGCACTTTTATTTGTTGGTAAAGCTCTACCATTTATTCCTTCAAGGATAACCAAACTGGCAGACCTGATAATAACAATAATCGCCCTATCATACCTTCTTTACTTGATATTTATTTAACCGTAGCTAGTATTGGTAAAAATGCTCCATGCCTTTTTTACACAGCGAGCATTCAACGACTGCATTAGCCCTTGAGATATTGATAATGCGATAGATGGTTGGCAACGGAATATGGTTTGAGAACACATCAGCATGCCACCGGCTTCAACCATCCACCGGCCTACTCAAATTGACTCAAAGTTATGGTCAATCTTGATATAAAACTCGAAATCTCAACACAATAAACTAAAGTAAATTTTAATATGAAGGGGTTTGCGGGAGTAGTAAACCTCAGTGGCTTTGGCGCTGAGACACGTGGACTTCCTCCAACTATTCATATTGGAGTTTACTGCTCTGTCATATGAACCCGCGGTGCGCGTACGGAAATCCACGACGGCTGAAGCGGGAAGCTCCAGGGCTTCAGCTGAGAGTGGCTCACTGTTCACCAACTTGAAAGCATGGTAGTTCACCCTCATTGATACTCTATGGATGCGGAACTCAATCTCCTCGTTTCCCTTCACGAGCTCTACAGCCTTACCCCTAGCAATCAGTGCCAAGGTTAAGGATAACCCAAACTTTCTCCTAGCTTCCTTGTAAGTCTTTTGTCCTTAACGTTAAAAGAAGGAAGAACTACAGCGTGAAGGCCCGCCTCAAGAACAACGTTGAGTTTGTACCTCTTCTCTTTGTTAGTCGATACCATTCCCCCCGTATCACTATCTTAACTTCGGCTTACAGGGAACATCCCCTAACATTTTTATGGTGGATTTCGTGTTCATATACTTAACTCCCCGCCCTTACGGACGGCCTTCGGTTAAGAAAGATGAAAGAGCACACGTACCAAGCGCTCAGCTTTGCACTACCTTTAACAGTTTATCTGCTCACACTGAACGCACTTTGGGCAAGCGACCATCCTGACAGTCTCTTAGACCTACAGTATTCCCTAGTCGTGAACCACTCCGCTTTCTTCCCAGAATCCATCGCGTCAAATTCTATCGATGTGAGCGACTACATGGGTTATTATACCAGCGCGCTTGCGCCTGGCTCCGCGATTCTTTCGGCGCCATTTGGCGCTTTGGGAATCGCCTTAGACAAAAGATTCACACTTTTTGGGTATGAACGACTTTTTGACGAGGCATTTGTAGCACTCTGCGCTTCGACGACTTCTCTTATGGTTTACAGGATATCAAGGTTGTTCTGGAGCGCACACTCGAGCTTTCTTTGCTCACTGAGCTTCGGCTTTGGCTCACTTGCCTGGCCTTACGCTACGGCCTTCTTTCAACATGACATCGCAATGCCCTTCGTTACGACAAGTTTATACTTTACACTAAATCAAAAACCGAAAATCGCAGGTATTCTACTTGGCGTTGCTCTTTTCGTTGATTACACAAGCGCGCTTTTCGGCCTGCCGTTAGTATGGTACCTGTCCAAACGAAAGGAGATTTTGGAATTCGGATTGGGGTTCTTGGCATCCAGTTCAGCGACGTTTATCTATAATTACGCACTTTTTGGGAATCCCGTCGTTTTTCCCGAGTTCTACTGGGTCGGAGGATCCCGCTTCTTACTTTCAAGATTCACTCCTCTCTATGCCCCAGAGCACCTTATTTTTCTCCTGTTGAGTCCTTATCGCGGTCTCTTTTTATTCTCCCCTATCTCGGCATTTGGTCTATACGGTATTTATTTGATGAGGAAAGCTCACCTAGAACGACCTAGCACGCTCCTTCTTGCATCCTTTTTGGTGAACATCCTTTTTTACTCTTTTTGGGGTGACTGGAACGGTGGCCTATGTTATGGTCCGAGGTTCCTTGTCGAGTCGCTCCCCTTTTTGTTTGTTCCACTTTCCCATGTTCTGGACGAAACGAACGGCCGTTTGAGGCCTCTTATCTCCATAAGTTATGCCTACAGTGTTGTGATACAGGCGCTTGGCGCACTTACGTCGGTTTTTTCAGAGGAGGGCACCGTTTATTTTTATCAACCATTTGAGTTCAATTTGCATTTGCTGTTGAAGGGCGAGTTCACCACTTGGTGGATGAATTCGGCCCTCAGCCTTCGTCTCAATGAGAAAATGGCATTCGCTTTTGTACTTCTTTTCTCCGCAATCGCACCCTTCATCATCATGAATAGAAAACTTCAGCGCAGACAGGCCGTCACCTCTCCATCTTAGTGGACCTCGAAAATTGTGTGAGCTACTCCTTAGCCAAAGCTTCGGAGCTTCCTGCTTCCCCCACCAGGCCTGGTACCCTTTCAGGGTTACGGAGGCCTCGGTGTCCACAGGCGTAAATTCCCCGCGCACCGCAGGTATTTGCG
>Ga0080006_1159570_pt1 | contig 34684 bp, 36 predicted proteins | sample RS3BMetagenome_FD_69209 | JGI IMG/M metagenome (GOLD analysis project Ga0080006, IMG submission 69209) | Ferric oxide microbial mat and aquatic microbial communities from Rainbow Spring, Yellowstone National Park, USA - RS3B (SPADES... ...
ATGCTTCTATTAGCTAACTCTTCCTGAACAGCCTTCTGAACCTAGCAGGTTTGATCTTTGTGTTTGTTGTGAAGACTAATAACCTTACGTTCCCATCCTTATCCCTTCCATTCAGTGCTACAATTCGAAATGTTGCCTGCTCATCCTCCCTCCTCCTGTTATGTCCCCTCGTTCTGTAGATGAAATCATGCTCTGGTCTGATTGCATCTATAGGTTGAGCTGTCCTGATTATGTACTTCATATTGATTTCATTCAGATAGTTTATCACGTCTGAAGAGTTGTACGCACCATCGAGAAGAATCAGCCATGGCTTGATTCCTAGTGAGATGGCATGTTCGATCAGAGCCCTTCCTTACATGCCACACCATAGGTCCTCGCAGTGTTGGCACTGCTGCTAGGGTGAATCTCTAGCCATCCAGAAGTAAGCTTATTGTAGCGAATTCATTCATATATGCCCAATGCGAACCTTTCCTTGGTTTTGTACCGATAACTCCTTCTGCAGCAGTGTAGTCATAGTACATTATGTCATGTGCATCTATCGCGAGTATACTTTTCTTTGAGAATGTACCTGAAGAGCTGAGCCTTTCTATCACATAATCGTTGACAAGTATCATTCCAGAAGGATCCTGGTATATCAGGTGATTTCTTGCTTACTGTCTGACCAGTGCACGCACCTATAAATTGTGCAGATCCTTCTACGTAGCTGTTGGAAAGAGAAGCAAGGATGACAGAGCAGATAACTGCATAGCTATGCCTTCCCTCAACAACATGCATAGCTTGAGAGACTGTTTCCTTAACAGTTATGTAATACCTTGACCTTTCAGCACCACTTGGAACACTCCAACGCATCGTCCTTGTGTTGGGATGCATAAGAGCTATGTTGCTGGGGTGTTCCATTAAAATTTTTGATCTACTGTAAAGAGCGTGGGTTTTCCCGCTCGCCGATGATAAACAGTTTGGGTGTAGTACATGGAGGTGTATTAACTACAATAGCTGATATGGCAATGGGATACGCCTGTAGTTCGTTATGTACATTGAAGGTAGTGACTGTAGAGTTAAAGTTGAGTTTTATGAAGCCTGTCTTTTCAGGAAAGCCTACAGCTGAGGGAAAAGTGTTGAAGAAAAGAGAGCATTTACTCTTTGCTTCTTGCGCTATATTTGATGAAGATGGACATCAGGTTGTAACAGCTTTAGGAACATACATGATGGTCCAAGAATTGAAAAAATAGCCACATCATATCCTTAATTAGTCTATCCACAACAAATTACAGTGTTTCCCAAGTATTGCGTTATAGAATACACTCTTCTTCTAAGACTTATATCGATGTAGATTCGAAAGATGTGCGCCCAACTTATGAGCCACCCAGCTGATTTAGGAACTGTCAAAGAAGGATCGTATGTCATACTTGAGGATGAACCTTGCAGAGTTGTTCAGGTAGATAGAAGTAAGCCCGGTAAACATGGTAGCGCTAAGATAAGGCTCTTTGCCATAGGTATATTTACAAATTCTAAAAAGAGCTTTGTTGGTCCAGCAGAGTCTAAAATAGAAATACCTATGATAGATAAAAGGTCTGGTCAAGTGATCTCTGTAAATAATAACGTTTATCAACTGATGGATATGGAGACTTTTGAAACCTTCGAAACTTCTTCTGTTGAAGAAGAATTGAAACCCAAGCTTCAACCAGGAACTGAAGTTGAATATTGGAAAGTTCTCGACAAGGCAAAGATAGTTAGAGTAAAAGGTTGATATGTCAATCTATTAAAAATTAGTTCTTCTTGTAGATTTTGTTCAACTATTTTCAAACTTTGTGCTAGCTACAGAAAGATAGTAACATATTGACGTTTTATAACATTACTCAGAGTTATATTGCTTTGCACCGAACCTATTCTAATCTTCTGGTGTGCTATTTTCTTGCATAATTTTGATAAATGAGCATAGTGAATTTGTTAGGACCCAATGGCTTCTGGTTGCCACGACGGGCGAACCGACCTGACTCGAGACTCCAAGAGTCAGGAATGAAGACTACAACCTGAGGCCGGGGAATTCATAACTTTTGGTCATTTATTGGATTATCTTTTCAACAATAATGGGATTATTATTGAAGTAATAGCAGTACCGAACACCACGAGTGAATAAGCCGTTATCCCAATTAAACCTGAGCTTAATGCGACATTCACTATGACTATTCCTACAGCCCCCCTTCCACCCAAGATTACTGCTACACTCCTAGGATCTGCTTCCTCAGGTTCTTTGATTACCGACTTTACGAAGAGATAAGTCAACGTAATCGATACTACCAAAGATATGATTATAGCAAGAATCAAATAACCGACAAACGTATAATCTGACTTGATTAATTCTGCTTCGACTCCGGCGAAGCCGAAGAATAGGGGAATGAAAAAACCATTATTCATGATTGAAAGAACTGATGCAAAGTTCTGATATGTTTCCTTTCCTATAAGTTCTTCATGTAAAATTAAACCTGCGAAAAACGAACCTACTATAAAACTCAAGCCTATAGCCTGAAAGATGTATGAAATGAAAAGCCCAAATATGACCAGAGATGTGAATGATACATATTCTCTTTTTAATGCTCCCGATGCCTTTGCTAGGAAATTCCTAAATGCAATTACTCTATTGTTAAGAAATCTATCTACTAATGCAAATACTGCCAGGAACAACGCCAGAAACATCAAGAGTCTGAGCGTTTCCAAAAATGCTTCAGAGAATGTAGCAAGGACTACGAACGCAATAATATCAGTAATTATAACTGACGATAGAATGAGTTGTCCTGTCTTCTCTTGAAGCAAGTCGTATTGCAAAACCATTACAGAAACTATCGATATTGATGGTACAGCTATAGCCAAGCTAACAATGAACTTCTCAATAGCAGAGAAAGGAAAGAGGAAGAAAATAACAAGGGTGACTGTTATCAATGGTATAATAAAACTCGTCAGTGTTACAAGTACTGATTCTGATATGTGTCTTCTAAGGGTCTCTGTCTTCATTTGAAAACCTATAAAGAAGATTATGAAAAAGAGCGCGATTGATGATAATGCCTGAGTTTCTTGCGTTGCTCTAACAAGATTCAATATTGTGGGACCAAGTATTAGCCCTGCTGCGAGTTCTCCAGCTACCGGTGGAAGTTTGAATTGAGAGAATAGTTCACCTAGAACCAGAGACAATACAAGCACTAGGAGTACTTGCAAAATTATATAGTATAGCATTTTGCACATTTAAAAAAAGTTAATACTTTAACCTTTGCAACTTATTTTTGTGGACCGGGCGGGATAATCGGAATTCACCTCTCGAACCCGCGAACTCTCGCTTTTACGGCTGAAGCTTGCGAAGCGAGCATTTTACCAGTCTAAACTACCGGCCCACTGTCACATGCCACAACTCTGTTGGATAAAATTCTTTGCCGGATGATGTTAAAGTGCCGCGGGCAGGATTTGAGCCTGCGACACATCGGTCTTCAGCCGATTGTTAAAGGCACTGCTTGTGCTCTCTCCCAGGCTGAGCTACCGCGGCACTGGCTCTAAAGCCACAAGGGCCATATTATATTTTCTTTTCCGATAATACATGACGAAGTTCTATAGGTAACTCTGTTAGTACGTCGATTGTTTTGAAGAATTCTTTCAACTCAATGCTTTCGTTTAAACTATGTTCTGTTAATCCGTTTCCTGGACCATATGTCAGAGCTTCAATTCCTTTCATTATGGCGTAATTCATATCACCTGATCCTGTCTTTCTGACTGTTTTTGCTGTTGATCCTAACGTCCTAAATATTGCTCTTCGTATAGCCATAAGGAGATACCCTCTAGGACATGAAGCTGCTTCTACACTTTCGCTAATCGTTATTCTTGAGTTTGGAGCCCCTGTCGATTTGCAGAGCTCTTTAATATCTTTGATGATTTTTTCTTTGTTAAGATGTGCTGGGGTTCTAATATCCAACACCATTCTAGCATAAGGTGGAGCGACGTTATTTGCCTGCCCAGAATGCATAGACGTTACACATATGGAAAGAGAATCTGATTTATTCTCTGACGAGAACCTTTCTTCATACTGCTCTAACTTTTTGATAAGATCGATAGCATATTGCAGTGCACTCTTCCCTACCCAAGGCATGCTTGCATGAAAACTATGAGCATAAAATTCTACTTTGGCCTCGATTCTTCCCCTATATCCAGTTACAACCTTGTTTGCTCCTGATGGCTCACCAAATACTAGAAACTTCGAAATTGGTCCTTCTTTAAGCGCATACTTGATTCCTTTCCCATTCATTTCTTCTTTGACTACAGCTAGCACCTGTAGTGGGATTCCTTTCTGCAAAAGCGTATAAGCTGAATATAACATTGCTGCTAGCGGTCCCTTTGCATCAGATGCTCCTCTTCCAAACAATTTTCCATCTCTTAAAGAAATTTGAAACGTACCTGGAACTGTATCCATGTGCCCACAATAAGTGATGATGGGAGTTTCGTCAGTTGTCTTTGCTCTTACGTTTCCTGCTCCGTCTATTTTGATGTTTCTAAATCCTCTCTCCGAAAGCCAGTTGAATATGTACTTGGCTAGTCTATCCTCTTTTCCGCTCGGTGATGGTATTGAAACAAGGTCTGTAAGAAGAGACAGTGCTTCCTTGGTTTGTATATCAGACAACATCAGGCTTCGACCTTTCTACAACTTCGAATGCATTATGAAGAATGGAAATTGCTGTTTCTACATGTGTTGAATTTACTATTAAGGGAGGTAATATCCTGATGATGTTTCTTCCGGAATAAAGAGTAAGCAACCCTCTTTTTAGCGCTTCCATCAAGACAGGATTGAATCTTACTCTGAGTTCCATAGCTGCCATCAAACCTATTGCACGCGAGTCTTTGAATATCTTGTAACTTGAGAATTTTGAAAGATGATTCTTCAATTCTTCACCAATCTTCGAAGCGCTTTTCACCAAGTCTGTCTCAAAGAGTGTTGTAGCTACAACAGTGCCTGCTGCGCATGCCAAAGGATTTCCACCAAATGTCGTAGATTGGTCTCCTGGTTGGATGGCTTCGGCTATCTCGTTACTTACAAGGGTAGCTCCCATGGGAACACCTCCACCTAGACCTTTGGCTACAGTTATGATATCAGGATCCAAGTTGAAGTGTTGATGTGCCCATATCTTTCCTGTTCGTCCAAGTCCAGTTTGAATTTCATCGATAATAAGAATGCATCCGAATTTTTTACATCTTTCCTCTAGTTCTTTCATGAATTCCGCAGTGGGAATTCTTACACCCGCTTCTCCCTGAATCGGTTCGACTATTACTGCGGCTGCCTGATTAAAGGGTAGTTTCTCAAGAGATTCCACATTACCATATTCACCAAAGTAAACTGGTTCGACGAGTGGTTGGAAAGGCTCTCTATATTTTTCAGTTGCAGTTACGGAAAGAGCACCGAAAGTCTTTCCGTGATAACTTCCTGAAAATGCAATGAATGGTTTTTTTCTGGTAACCTTTCTCGCAAACTTTAACGCTGATTCAACAGCTTCAGCACCACTGTTGCACAAGTACACATGGTCAAGTTTCTGTGGCGAAATTTTCATGAAGGCTTCAAGGAACCTTTCCCTTGATTCATTGTAGACAGAGCCGTGAGCCGTAATTAATTTTCTTGCTTGGTCTGATATGGCTTTCACTAATTTGGGGTAACCGTGCCCCAGAATTGCCACACCGTAACCTGCCATGAAATCAAGGTAGCGTTTTTCGTCCTTACCATATAGGAAGACTCCAGACCCCTTACAAACTGTTATTGGAAGTTTATGGTATAGGTGCAATAAGTATCTATCTTCAGCATTGATATTATTCAATTGCCATCACCGTCCCAGACGATTCTCCAAGAGCATCTGAAACTGGTCTATTGCGTCTGCCAGAAGATATTATTCCTCTTTTCACTCCTTTTTCCACGGCTTCAGCCGCAGCAATTACTTTCTTATCCATTCCTGGACCGATACGGGGTAGAAGCTCTCTAGCTTGTGAAGGTGTAAGATGTCTGACAATGTGTCCGTCAACTATTAACCCCTCAACATTACTCAGAAGTATCAGTTTTGATGCTCCAATCGTCGCGGCTACAGAGGATGCTACCCTGTCACTATCGACATTTAAAAGGTCCGAGTGTTCGCTTATCGCTACAGGAGATACAACTGGTACTAGACCGGAAGTTAAGAATGTTTCAAGAAGAGACTTGTTGACATAAGAAACTTTGCCTGTATAGCCTCCTTCGATGGCAACCTTTCTACCTCTTTCATCTGTAATGAGTAGTTTCTTCTTTCTCTCCGCACTTATCAGAGTTCCATCGTATCCAGCAACACTCAAAGCCTTGACTCCTAATTTATTCAGTTCAAGCACTATATTTGGAGCAATCATCCCTGACATTACCATTGTGTATATGCGTGCTGTTTCTTCGTCCGTATACCTACTTCTTATCCCAGTAGGAGAAGTAATGAATTTGGGTTCTTTGCCTAGCTTCCTCGATATCTGAGTAACTATATCACCTCCTCCATGTACTATGATTACATCATGCTTTTCACATAATGAAGCAAGATCGAAAAGGATGTTGTGAAGAAGACCTTCCATGATTAGACTTCCTCCAATTTTTACGACGAATCTCATAAAATTCACGCAGGGTATATGGGGGGCGAGAGAAGTCCTTCCTCCTCTCTTAAACCAAGCATAATGTTTGCACATTGCACTGCATTACCTGCTGCGCCTTTAACCAGATTGTCCAAAGCTCCTATTGCCAAAATTCTGCCTGAATCTGTGTCTACTTCAAATCCAACATCGGCATAATTAGAACCGAAGGTAAACTTAGGGTCAGGATACTTGTTCTTTCCTCGGATATCCCTTATAATTCTTACGAAAGGTTTGCCTGCATAGTATTGCCTGTACATTCTCCATAGGTCCTTAATATCGACGGTTCGTTCTGTCATAACGTGCGAAGTAGTCTCTAGTCCTCTGACCATGTTTACCGCATGTACGCTTATACCAACATTAATGTTCTTTCCGCTTAACGCGCTTAATACTTGAATGATTTCTGCAGTATGTCTGTGACCAGCTGGCTTATAAATTCTTACTACGTTATATCTTTCTGAAAAGTGAGTTGCAGAGCTTGGTTTTGAGCCAGAACCACTTGACCCAACCTTTGCGTCTACTACTACTTTATCTATCAAGCCATTTATTGCAAGAGGTAACAGGCTTAGAATTGCACATGCAGCAATACATCCCGGCACCGCAACCAAGCATGATTTTGATATCTGCTCCTTGTTTATTTCTGGAAGACCATAGACAGATTTTTCTAGTAAACTTGGCGCTGGATGTGTAAAATGATACCATCTTTCATAGTCTTCCGTCCGTTTTAGTCTGAAATCTGCTCCAATATCCACTATTTTACTATTATCGTATGGTAAATGCGGAATTATCAGACTGCTTTGACCATGAGGAAGAGCGAAGAATGTAATGTCAGATGTTTCTACGATATCTTTGATGTTTTCGTTAGTAAATGTCTTATCCAATATGCTTCTGAGGTTCGGGTGTACAGAGTGCACGTATTTACCAGCATAATTTTTAGAATAAACCTTGCTTATCTTCATTTGGGGATGATAACTTAGCAATCTGAGCAATTCGCCTCCAACATATCCTGACCCTCCTATGATACTTGCTTGTATTGTCATTTCTTAGCTACCCTCAGTGCATATTCTATCATTTTTCGTGCAATATTGTTTCTAGAGACTGTCGATGCCCCACGGAATTCTACTGTACTGTTCACTTCATGAATAACCAATCCTGATGGACTTTCCATTGCGTCAATTCCAAGAATACCACCACCTATCGCTTCCGCAGCTTTCAATATCAACTCGCTTTCTACATTAGTTAATCGAGCCTCTTCAGAAGTTCCTCCTCTTGCTACGTTAGTTCTCCAGTCATTAGGAGGCTGATATCTGTAAACGGTTGTTACAAGCTCATCTCCTACAACGATAGCTCTGATGTCTCGTGCTGGTCTCTTGACGTACTCTTGCAAATAAAAGATATGATCGTTTGGGTTTAATCCAGAACTTCTTGATTCTATGAGTGCTGAAGCCTCTTCTCTGTCTCTGACCCTTGCTACGAGTCTCCCCCAGCTACCTACTATGGGCTTTATTACTGCAGGGTAGCCTAATTTATCGAGTGCTTTAAGAGCCTGATCTTGATCGAAGGCTATTCTGGTTTTAGGAGTCGGTATTCCATGCTTAGCTAGTCTGAGTGTGGTAAGTATCTTATCATCGCATATAGCTGTGACCTCATAACTATTTATCGTAGGTACGCCGCATTCATCAAAGATCGCTGAGATATGCAAGCCTCTTGCATGACTGACACATCTTTGAATCACTGCGCTGTAATTTTCAGGCGTCGATATATGAGCGGTATCTAGTGCAAATGATATAGAATCAACATGTAAAATTTCCAATGGTATAGAGAGTTTCTTTGCTTCATTAATCAGAGCTTTCTCTTCGAATCTGAGCATATCATAAGCTATGGCTATCTTCACTCTATTCTCCCCAATCTTCTCCTACTTCTTCTGCAGTCTTGAGTTCAAGTATGCCATTTTCGTCTATCATTGCTTCATATTCAGAACCGCAGTCTTTGCATGAAACTATTTCGCCTGGGAGAACATCCTTTGGCACCTGAACCTGGCCGCCACACTGCTCACACTCAAACTCCAAATTTTCTCACCTCCTTTTCCAGTTGTTGTATCTCTTCTTCCAGTTGTGCAGCACACCTCACAAGTGATTCATGCTTTTCATTTAACCACGCCTCAAGTAGTTCGACTTCCTTAGCTAATTCTTTAACAACTGGATCAACAAAGACAGGATTTGGAGAACCGTAGCTCTGCTTGTTTTTTACAGAGTCTATTGCACTGTACGTAGCGGGCAGTATTTTTTCAACCCCACTGTAACCGGATGAAGAAGCTTCTTGAATTATCATCTTTCTGAGGTTCTGATAGTCCAGTTTCTTATCGCTCCTTCCTATTGCCGCTCCTACAATATGATGAGCATCCCTGAAGGGAATCTTGCCCTTAACACAAATCATCTCAGCTAAATCTGTAGCTATAGAATACCCAATGTTCGATCCTCTGCCAAGTTCATCTTCGTTGAAATTTAGACTTCTTATCATTCTTCCTAGTAGTCTGAGGGAATCTCTGACGTTATTTCCTGCAGTCCAAATTAGTGGATTTAACTCCTGCAGGTCGAGATTATAAGCCTGTGGTAACCCCTTTAAGTTTGATGCTGCGGAGCATAACATTCCAATCATAGTGGCAGCTTTTGCCCTTATAATTTCGAACACAACTGCGTTTTTCTTTTGTGGCATCATGCTGCTGGTTGACGCAAATTTGTCATGGATACTTATGTACCCCGATTCCTGTGTTGAATAAAAAATTAAGTCTTCGGCCATTCGTGATAGGTCTATTTGAATTATCATTGTAGCAAAAAGGAACTCTAAAAGAAAATCTCTTGCACTCACTGCATCCATCGTGTTTTTCAATAATCCGTCGAAGCCTAAAAGTCGTGCAATTCTATCTCTATCTAAAGGAATTGTGCTCCCTGCTAGCGCTGCAGAGCCCATGGGGGAGAGGTTTATCCTTGAGTAAAGGTCCTTTAACCTTAGACCGTCTCTAACCAGAGCCTCAGCATAGCATGTAAGATAATGTGCAACGGTTATTGGCTGCGCGACTTGAAGGTGTGTGTATCCAGGCATCAATAAGTACTTGTTGTCTTTGGCTTTTTGAATCAAGATCTCTACAGTCTGGATTATCTCATGAATTAAAATTAGTGTGTAGTCTCGGGCCACCATTCTAAGTGCTGCTGAGACTTGGTCGTTTCTGCTCTTACCAAGATTTATCATTGCTCCTGCAGTTTCTGTCTTCTTTAATACAAACGATTCCACATTCATATGAACGTCCTCGAGAGAGACATCCAGTTGAAGGTCTCTAGGTATACTTTTTAGAGCTGCAACTAATTTTGATGTCTGCTCAAGATTGATGAATTTTGCTTTATACAACGTAAGCACGTGTGCTAAATTTACTTTCACAACATTATCAATTAAAGGGGCATCGTTTTCTACGGAAGCTGTAAATTTTGATGCCTCTGTATCCATCTTTGCGAGTCTCTTTCCTCTCAGTAAACTCATTTAACAGTCACTTTTTGTATACTATCTCTGATCTTGGCAACCCTTGATGGAAGTCCCCAGAATTCGATAAACCCTTCTGCAAAGTTCTGATTGAATTTGCTAGCAGAAGAGTAAGTAGCCAAGTGCAAGTTATAAATACTGTATGCAGACGAACGCCCAACTATTCTTGAGGTTCCTTTATACATCTTGATTGTTACAGTTCCAGAAACCTTTTCTTGGCTTGAATTAATAAACGAATCAAGGTTCTCCTTGAGAGGGTCTACCCAGAGTCCTGTATAAACCAATTCAGACCAGGCTTGGTCTACCATATGCTTGAACGAGAGTTGATGACGCGTCAGAACTAATTTCTCTAGCTCTTTATGAGCTTCTAGCAACACTGTGGCTGCAGGACACTCGTACACTTCGCGAGATTTTATTCCCACTAACCTATCTTCTATATGGTCTATTATTCCAATACCGTTCTTACCTGCTATTCTGTTCATTCTTCTTATCAGTTCAAGCGTTGAAAGTTCTTCTCCATCTATGCTTACTGGGACTCCTTTTTCAAAGCCCACTCTTACATATGTTGCCCTGTCTGGGGCTTCCTCCGGGGGTACTACCCATTCAAAAGCGTTGTTTGGAGGTTCGATCTCTGGGTCCTCTAATACCCCACTTTCTATGCTTCTGCCCCAGATATTTTGGTCTATACTATATACACTTCCTTCAGCAGATATAGGAACGCCGTTTTCCTTAGCGTAAGCTATCTCCTGATCTCTTGTTAGTCCCCACTCACGCACAGGGGCTATTATTTTAAGTGCTGGGTTGAGAGCCTTGACAGTAACATCTATCCTGACTTGATCGTTTCCTTTTCCGGTGCAACCGTGAGCTACTGCATACGCATCCTCCTTTTCTGCTATTTCCACTAACTTTTTTGCTATTAATGGTCTTCCAAGAGCTGTACTAAGCGGGTATTTCCCTTCATAAAGACCATTAGCTTTTACCGATTGTATTACGTAATCATTTGCAAATGTATCTTTCATATCCAAACTGTAATGCTTTAGTGCGCCCAGCGACTTCGCCTTTTCTGCAATCTGATTGAGGTCTTCTTCTTGACCAAGGTCAAGTGTAAGGGTGACCACGTCGCTATCATACTTCTCCTGAATCCACTTTACTGAAACTGAAGTATCAAGACCTCCTGAGTATGCTAGAACGACCTTATTCTTTGGCATTTTTCCAACCGCTAATGAGAAACGTTTTTATTCTTTTTGGCCGCTGATGGCTAGAATGTGGCCAAAAAGACCCATTCTGGGCAATTAGCAATAGCTGCTGCAGTTAGGAATATAGTGGAAGCAGACGTAACGATGCAAGACTCGTTATACAGAGGTATAGCAAATCTAAGTGCAGTAGCCAGAACAGTGAAACCGATTCTGGAGAAGAGAATGAACAAAAAGGTGAAAGATGAAAGTATTGTATCTGCTTTGAAAAGACTTAGAGGGCAAGGTAAATCTCTCGGTTCAGCAATATTTACGATAATAGCTCAAAGTAGCGTATCTGTCAGAACAGATGTTTCCAAAATAGTCTTGGATAGAAGCAGAGGAGCTCTAAACGCTGTACTTAGAGCGATTTCTGCTTATCCAGATGCGTTTATACACCTTGCTGAAGGGTCGTCAACAATAACTCTGATAATAGACGAAAAGTTCGTTGGTAAGATAATGACTGGGTTGGAAGGATTGCAACTCCTAGAAAAGAAGAGCTCCTTGGCACTCATAACTATGCACAGCCCGCCAGCAATAATCGAAACGCCAGGTTGTATACTTGCTGTGTACAGTCAGCTTGCTAGGAGTGGTGTTAACATACAAGATACAACGAGTAGTTACACAGATACCATTATAGTCGTTGACTTGGCAGACTCTGGAAGAGCTTTTGAATCCTTAACTAATCTGATAACTGTTTGCAGAGAGACGATCTGATAAGATAGATAGATTATTAATTGAGCAGGAGTCGACGTTTGGTAATGCATTATGTCTGATAATAGAGATACAGAATCCCACACAGGAAAGAACTTTGACAGTAGAGCTCTAATCGCTGCATCCATGGCACATTTTATCAATGATGGTAATAGTGTAACTTTCGCTATATTGATCATTTATTATAGTTCTATAGGTCTGTCATTGGGTCTTTTAGGAGCCATAGCTTCTTTTTACCTTCTAATATCGGGTGTTGTATCCGAACGTATAGGGTATTTGGCTGACACATCCGGAAGAAGAGGCTTAATAATGTCAATTGGAATTATGAGTCTTGGACTTTCGCTGTTGTTATTCTCTTTGTCTTTTTACTTTATTCATATTAACACGTTTTTCCTAATTCTGGGATCACTATTCCTTGGGATTGGACTATCGATATATCATCCGTTGGGAGGTTCGATAATAGCCTACGCGACGCAGAACGTCAATTCAGCTAAACACATGGGAATAAACGGGAGTTTTGGAAGTCTTGGTAGGGCAGTCTTCCCTACGATCATAATTTACCTTGTCACTGTCCTAGGACTTGTTAAAGGACTTCTTGTATTCTCGGGAGTTACGTTGATTTTCGGTTTGATTATATTAAGCATGACAAGAGGATTTGATATGAGAATGATCAAGCATGATCCAATTCGGAATAGCAGTGTTTCGTTATATCCATACCGTCATTTTGTAATAGTACTCACAGTATTGTTTTTCCTTACCGCCTTATACACACAAGGTGTTACAACTTTTATACCTAAATACCTTGAAACTCAGTACAATTCAAAGCAATTAGCCGGTTTGGCTACTTCAATTACATATGCAACGCCGGTTGCGGGACAAATAATATTGGGCACTCTGACAGATAAATTGGGAGGAAGAAGGATACTCTATCTTACAACGGTCATGTCAGTTACAGTCTTCGCCGGTTTTTTTGCAACATATTATGTGGTTGCTAAAGTTGCTGTCCTAGGTCTGTTTGCATTCTTCGTGTATTCTGGTTTTCCTGTTGTTTTGGGATATGCACAGCAGGTTGTTCCGAGAGAGGTTGCTGCAAGACTGAACGGGATAGTATGGGGACTTGGAAATACGCTTGGCGGGGCGCTTGGAGCCGCCTTCGCAGGTTTAATGGTTGATCGTTATGGATTCACTTTTTCCTTCTTTGTATCATGGTTATTTGGGTTGTTAGCTATAGCTTTCTTACCAATAATACCTAGAAAGGAATTAGCTAGAAGCAATCATGACTTGAGTAGAGTTTAAGAATCATCCAAAGGGAGTTGATGTTTAACGGAAATGAGGTCTTTATCTATCGAAGGTATTCATGCAACGAATAACCTACAGAATAAATCCCTTAGTTACGATTTCCTTTTATCAACTGAGCTATATTTGAGGTTGTCGAAAATTTCCCTTATGGTAACATTTGCATAGAGCTTTCCCCATCTAGCACTGGATCTTTCATGAAATAATTTGTCAAAATATGTTTCTTACTGAAATAAAGCAAGAATTAGGTTTGTGCTTTTTTGTTTCCAGAGAATTATTATATAACCTGTTATTCAGGCGACGCCAATGCATATCAACGAAATCGAAGAAAAGTTGAAGGAGATGAAGCTAAATGATGGTCTCTTTAAACCAAATTATAAAGGTGGGGGGTTGGCTAACTTACCTTCTACTGTCTTTTTGTCCTTGGGATGTAAATGTGATGGACCACCTCCGCTTGACAGGCGCTACTTTTACGAAGGTACTACATATAACACGGTTGTACTTATTTTAGTAGACGCCTTTGGCTGGAATCTATTGAAAATGAGCAAAAATCAGACCAATCAAGTCGAAAATTTTGTAAATGAATATCCACCTTTACCTCTTACGACCGTATTTCCTTCAACTACTTCGACAGTATTAACTACTCTCAACACATGCGCAGCACCTGCAAAACACGGTATAGTAGGATATAGCATGTACATAAAAGAACTTGGAGCAATATGTAACATGCTTGATTTCAAGATCATAAACGCTCCTAAAGATGAAACTATATTTGAGAAGGGGTTCAGCCCAGAGTCTTTGCTAGGTTTACCTACAGTATACCAGAAATTCTCAAACGAAGGAATAGCTTCCTATGTCCTAACTAAAAACTATCTCCTTAATTCAGGATTATCACGAGCTATACATAATGGGGCTGGCACAGCGGGTTATGTTGACGTCGGAGACATGTTCGTATTATTGAGAAAACTGCTTGAAAGAAACGTGAATCAGACAAAGTATATATTCGTTTATTGGCCTTCTGTGGATACTGCTTCCCACAATTTTGGTCCGTGGAGCGAAGAGACCCAAGCAGAAATCAGAAGCTTTTTCTTTTCATTCTATTCAGAATTTTTATCCAAATTAAAAAATGAAATTAAAAGAGATCTCTTATTGATGATTACAGGAGACCATGGTCATAGCGCTATACAGAATGGCGGGGTCTATGACGTCTTATCCGATAAATATATGATGGAAATGCTCACCTTGCCTCCAACAGGTGACTCTAGGGCTTCCTTCCTTCATGTAAAGAACGGCAAAATAGACGATGTTATTGACTATCTTTCTAGTAAATTCAACAGTTCATTCTACTTAATGCAAACCAAGGAATTAATAAACAAAGAATTATTGGGTTCGAAAGAGCTAAAACCGGGACTTATCGATAAACTTGGAGACCTACTGATTCTACCGTATGCGGGAAAGGCAGTATTCTATCCGTTCAAAAACGAGAGATCTTTTACCCAAAAAGGAGGACATGCTGGATTAACCGACGATGAACTGTTTGTACCTCTCTTTGCAATAAGCTTTAATCACTAATCATTCCATTAAAGCTGCTCGTTCTTTGGTTTGGATCAAGCCTGATTTCACAAGCTCGAGATTGTGACATGCGACAAAATGGCCCGGTGATACTTCTACCATTTTAGGTTCTTCTTCTCCGCAAATCGGAGTAGCATAGGGACATCTAGTGTGAAATCTGCATCCAAAAGGAGGATTTAGAGGGTTAGGTGGTTCTCCCTTAAGTTTATATCTTACAAATTTTACTGATACTTCAGAAATTGTTGAAACCAGTGATTGAGTATAGGGATGCATTGGCACATTAAATAATTCTATTGCGTCTCCTAATTCTACTATTTTACCAAGATACATTACAGCGATCCTGTCACAAATGTTACCAACTACGTTCAAATCGTGTGAAATGAATAAGTAAGTAAGACCATGTCTCTCCTGCAGATCCAGTAAAAGATTAAGCAATTGTGCTTGCACAGATACATCTAGCGCCGAAGTTGGTTCGTCAAGAATTACTATCTTCGGTTTGTTCATTAGTGCTCTTGCGATTGCAACTCTCTGGGCCTGACCGCCGCTTAATTCGTGTGGAAATCTGGTCAACATATATGGTTGGAGTCCCACGTTTGCAAGCGCCTGCTGAACTATGGTCCTAGCCTCTGCCTTCGAAAAACTGCTATTGACTGTAAGAGGTTCCATCAAGGTTTGTTCAACAGTCCACGATGGATCAAGTGATGATAAAGGGTTCTGGTAAACGATCGAGAATCTAGAAGCTCGGAATTCTTTGAATTTTTTTCCTTTCATAGAAGTAAAGTCCTGGTCTTCTATGAATATCTTACCCGATGTGGGCTCAAGAAGCCTCATAAGACACAAACCTAGTGTAGTCTTTCCTGAACCAGACTCTCCAACAAGACCAAAACTTTCTCTTTTGTCTATTTCAAAACTAACATCATCAACTGCCTTGATCTTTCTTCTATTGAAGAAGGTCCCTGATGGATAATACTTTTTTAAGTCTTTTACAATTATGAATTTTGACATCCTAATCCCACCATAGTTGATTAGTAAAGATGGCAAGCTACTTTCCTGTTTACTGTTATTTCTTTGAGCTCTGGCTCCTCTCGCTGACACCTGCTATAGGCATAAGGGCATCTAGGATGGAATTTGCAACCCTTAGGAGGAGAAATCAAATCGGGAATACTTCCCTCGATTACGTTTAGACGTTTAGTCTCTGCTATACTCTTTCTTGGTCTTGGTATTGATTTCATTAAAGCTTGTGTATATGGATGCTTCGGATTGCTGAATACCTCTTGCGATGGTCCCTCTTCGACAACACTTCCAGCATACATTATGGCTACCCTATCGCAAACCTTACTAACTATATCAATATTATGAGTTATAAATAACATAGAGAAGTTCTGAGAATGTCTAAGACGAGATAATAATTCAAGTATCTGGAATTGTATAGTTGCATCTACTGCAGATGTTGGTTCGTCGGCTATTACTAAGTCTGGGTTCAATGACAATGACATAGCTATCATCACTCTTTGTTGCATACCTCCACTCAGCTCGAATGGATATAATTTCAGTATATGGTTCGCTTCGGGTAGCTCCACGTTGGCCAATTGCTTTAATGCCATCGCCCTCGCAATCTGTCTGTTTACTGCTTTATGCTGTTGAATAACTCTGCAAACTTGTTCTTCTATCTTAAATACAGGGTTTAGTGACGTAGTTGGGTCTTGGAAGACCATCGATATTCTCCTTCCCCTTAACGAGTTTATTTCCTTTGAAGAGGCTTTCAACAAGTCTTTGCCATCGAAAGTTATACGACCTGCTGAAATCCTTGAATTCGGAGGTAGCAAACCAATGGTGGCATAAGCAAGGGTACTCTTGCCAGACCCGGATTCACCAACAATCCCTAAAAACTCTGACTTGTTGATTGTTAGGTTTATTCTATCTAAAGCTTTAATCGTCCCTGCGTTTGTGATGTATTCTACAGTTAGATCTTTTATTTCAAGAAGAGGATTTCCCTGCATCATCAGAATTGCCTCCTAAGCCTAGGATCAAATCTATCCCTCATTGCGTCCCCTATCATGTTAAATCCGAGTACAAGAAGAGTGAGAAAAAGACCTGGAAAAAGTGCCACCCACCATGAGGTTGTTATAAAATCGATTGCTGCAAAAATCATCTGGCCCAAATCCGCTGTTGGAGGCCTCACCCCAAGACCGATAAAACTTAATCCTGCTTCAGCAAGAACTACTGCTCCCAGGTCAATGGACATCTGAACCAAGAGAGGGGAGATAGAGTTTGGTAAGATGTGCTTGAGGACTATCTGTCTGCTTGATATTCCCATGGCCTTGGCTACCATTACAAATGGTCTATTTCTAATTGCTATTGCTTGGGACCTAGCAAGCCTAGCAAAGGCAGGCCACCAAGTTACTCCAAGTGCTATAAATACGTCTATTAAACCTGGTCCGAGTATTGCGACTATGTTTAGCGCAAGCAATATATGAGGAATCGCAAGGAATATGTCGGTAATTCTCATGAGGGCTTCGTCTACAAGTCCACCAAAATACCCAGCAGTAAGGCCCACAGCCATCCCAATACCCATTGCCAACATCACAACCAAGAACGAAACGAGGATGGACGTTCTTATACCAAAAAAGATTCTGCTGAGCAAATCTCTGCCACCTTGCTCTGTACCAAAAATATGGCTGAATGATGGAGGGCACACGCCTGCTGGAGATATACTGGGACAGACATTAGGCACTGTCTGTCCTTCTCCCTGCGCAGGATATGGTGATATCCAAGGTGCAAAGATGGCTATGAATAACATTATTCCTATGATCATTGCTCCCGCTAGGAATATCCTGTCTCCAAGAAGTGGCTTCATCCATAAACTTACTCTTCTTTTTATATTTCGTAAGGATTCTGTTTGCATAAGTTCCTACCTTAGAGCTTTATCCTTCTATCAATCAGCATTTGGAGTACATCTGCTACGAAATTCATAACAACGTAAGCGACCGTTATCACTATTGTAACTCCTTGTATTAATGAATAATCTGGTGCCCCCGCTAATGAAGTTGTTGTTGAACCAACTCCTGTGGCTTGGAATATTAAGAAACCAAGGCCAGGTTGGAGGAAGAAAATATACTCTATGAATACTGTACCTACTAGAGACCCTGCAAACACAAGTGCAAGAGCTACAAGAACAGGAGATATTGCGTTTTTTAGTGCGTATTTCCTTTCAATTATACTGGAAGGTATTCCATATGCTTTGGCAGTCCTGATATAGTCTTGGTTCAACACTGCCAGCATGGATCCTCTTGTTTGACGGATTATAACACCTGTTGGGAAAGCAGCTAGTGTAATTACCGGAAGAACCATGCTCCAAAGGATCTGGGCAGCAGCTGAGAATCTTCCTGTTAGAATAGCGTCAAGGAGGTAGGAACCGGTTATTGTAGGAATGCTATTTTGTGAGATAAAAAATAAAGAACCACCGTATGAAGCTATTGGAAAAATATGGAGTCCAGATGCAAAGACCAGCTGGAGAAGAAGTCCCAACCAGAAATACGGTAGAGCAACCAATCCCATGGAAAAGACTCTCAGAACATTATCTAGCTTACTGTTTCTACTTCTTGAAGCCAAAATACCTAGAGGAATTCCGACAGCTCCAGCCACTAGCGTAGCTAATGCTGCCAGAGTTATTGAATTAGGTAACGCCTCAGCCAATAGGGTTGTAACTGGGGCTTGTAAAGATATAGATTCTCCAAGATTACCATGTAATAGCCCATCGATATATATAAAAAATTGTTCATAAAGTGGCTTCTTCAATCCAAGCTGATCTGTTATTCTAGCTATTTCTTGAGGACTTGGATTAGTACCTGCAAATAGCAAAGCCGGATTTCCTGGTAAAATATGAGAAAGATAAAATGTGATTACAAGAACCCCAAGCACAACAAAAACAGAGAGTGCAGCTCTCCTTGCAACGTAAGTCGCAAGATTCAAGAGCTAATCAGCCATTCATTTGTAATAAAGTGTATAATAGAATGGATAGCTGAATCCATAGTTCGGATTTGATACAAAGCCTCCTACATGAGGGCCAAAAGCGTATACTGTCTGTTCAGCGAAGAGAGGCCATCCTGGTGCAGCCTGATACAACATAAGGTTTAGCTGGTTGTACTCTTGTTGAGCCTTGCTTGGATTGGCTGCTTCGTCTGTATGAGCCTGTTGGAGAAGTTGTGTAAACGTCTGATTTTGCCAATAGGCCCAGTTATAAACTACGTCATTCTGATAGGGAGGAGGCTGTATGGCGAATAATTCATTCATAACGAGCCACGGATCGTTAACGGCTCCCACCCAGTTTAGGAGGAGAATATCCTGTGCACTGCTGTTCTTCGCATAACTTATTGGCCCAGGGCAGAATAGCCCGCAAGCAGGGTTGTAATATCCAGCTTTTTGTGCCAACTGTCCAAAAGTCATACCTTGAATGTTTAGTTTGACTCCAAGGGGAGCCCAATCAGTCTGCATAACTTGGGCTGCGGTTCCTAGAAACGGACTCCCTGTTGAATATGTAACAGTCCATGTTACATTCAAACCACCTGTTATTCCAGCTTTTGCTAGCAAACTTTTGGCAAGAGTCAAGTTACCATTAGGTGGATAAGATGGCGTCGAATTGCTATAAAATGGCTTACCCGGATTTATGCCTCCACTGAATAATTGACCATATCCATAGAAAGATTGTTGAAGTATCTGATTAAAATTAAGGGCTGTAAGCAACGCTTGTCTGATAAGAGAGTTGTTAAGATATTGGTGTTGAGTATTGAATAGTAGCCATATGGCTGCAAAAGAATTAGCTGGAATTACTTGGTCCCCGGCGGCTAAGATTTGTGAAACATACTGGAATTGGCCATTCAGTCCTGTTTCGTTGACCTGACCGTTAAGCAAAAGTTGGACCGAGGTTGCTGTGTCTCTAACAAATTTGATTATTACTTTATTGAATTGACCACTCTTCCAACCACCCCAGTAGTTTGTAAATGCTTGAAGAGTGATACCTGTCTGAGCGTTCGAAGCGTTTGTAACTATTGTATAGGGACCTGATCCATCATCATGAAAACTGGTGAACCAAGAATGCAAGGCAGAGTTGTTCCCTGCAGGAACACCTGAATAAGTCCATATGTTGGGACTGAAAATAAATGCAGAATAGCCAGAACCTACTATCAAAGGTACATTTGCTGGGAAGTCCCATGTTATCTGAACTTGGTATGGACCAGTTGCTGTTACACTTTTTAACCCTGCCCATACGTCCGGTGCATCTCCTTCTCCCAGCGCTACAGTGTTCTGTATTGAAAATACAACGGCAGTTGAATTAAATGGTGTTCCGTCATGGAACTTCACACCTTGCCTCAGATTGAAGGTCCAGACAGTATCATCTGAATTCGAAGTCCAGTTTACAGCTAATTCAGGAGAGACTGTAAGGTCAGGATTGACATGAGTTAATGTATCGTAAACATTTTGGACCACATCTACGGTTGATGTCTCTCTTGGATCCATATCGTTGCTCGGAGCATTGCGAATTACAGACAGCGTATAGAATTGGTTTTGAGGTGGAGGGGTTGTAGGTGTCTTTTGCATCGTACCAATATAATATGCCCCCACTCCGACGACCGCTACGAGTATTATAATAATAATTGCTGCGACGGCAGTTGATATGGCAAGTCTCTTCCTCAAACGGAATTTATTTGACATGCCGTGACAAGACTATCACACTACCCATAATTAAATTTATTCTGTATCAATTACATTAGAACAAACTTAAATCAATAGTTTCGAAGAGGTTTTTGTGCGAAAGATTCTCGTAGTAGTTGGTAGCAGTAACAGCGTAAAGGTTCGGGCAGCTCAGGAAGCGTTTGAAAGATTCTTTGAATGTGAAGTCAAAAGTGTAGATGTAGAGTCTGGCGTAAGTAAACAACCCTTTCATGAGGAGACTTTTGTAGGAGCAAAAAACAGAGCTATGGCTGCAATGAGGTTGATTGATTCTGACTTTGGGGTCGGGATTGAGGGAGGTATAACAAACTTGGCAGGAAAGGGGTTGGCGTTTGCTGCAGTTTGCGTAATCAGTAAAGAGAAAAGACAATCAATCGCGTCATCTGGAATGTTTCCACTACCCAATGAAGCAATTCGGTTGATAAAGCAAGGCAAAGAACTCGGGGAAGCTATGGATATACTTACTGGATTAAAGGATACAAAAAGAGGGCCTGGTGCTATTGGGTTGTTAACAAAAGGAGTTATTGACCGAACCAAGCTTTACAGAGACGCAGTAATCTATGCGCTTATACCTTTTATAAACAACTACTATACTTGGTGACTTCTTGTCCATAATTGATAAATAAGCATGCAAAACCCTTTTGTCCTGTGCGGCGATCGTCTAGAGAGAAATCGGACAACCTGGTCTAGGACATCAGCCTGCCACGCTGGTAACGCGGGTCCAAATCCCGCTCGCCGCACACTTGGAAATGCATTATATCTGGTACATCTTTCGATTCGTATATTATCAGGTTGATATGAAAGATAAAGCCGAATAGAAGACTTGATGGATCTTTACTAACATACCTAAATTAACAAAGAATAATTAACGAGATGGTCCTAACTAATATAGTTATGTATCTTCTATGTTCGCATCTATAGATTTTTTCTTGCCTCACCTACAGAAAGGATTAATTTCAGTGTATAAGGATTTTAAAATAAAAGACAATGCTAAGAAATATGGATATATCATTACTTGAAGTGAAGTCAATTTTTAGCTGATTCAATTAACGAATTTTAGTGTAGGCCGAAGTGTCAGATTAGCTTATATTAGACATATTTTCCAGTCAAATAAAATATGATGAAGCTTACTAGGCTTTTAGTATCCCCGTTAATTCGAGAAAATAGAGAAGAATATAAAGTTAACAAAGAAGTTATCCCTACACTACCCCCTTGGTTTCATCCTACATTGCTCGGATACAGTTCAAATTCAATAAGACAGTACAGAACCAATGAGGGTGGACATGTGAGAGAATATAGGGACGCATTCGTATATCATAAGGACAGATTCAATCCAGAAACACATCCAATAGAACATATTGTTCATGACACTGAAATATTGTATTCGTTATTCACGTTAGGAATGATCTCAGTTGTATTCAGAAAATTTCATCAAAACAACAGGAAAAAAAGATAATCTAGATGGTAAAATGTATTCTAGAAAAATTGAGCTAGCCTTTTGATAGTAGGTTGATAAGAAGTGTTCTTACTTGGCAAAGAAGACAGAAGGTACCTTTACACTCTATTGAAGCTTATTCCGGTCGGTCTACACTATCGTTCGGATAGAAAGGAAATACTAAACAACAAAGGTAAAATTGTAAACCCTGAAAAATATGCGAAACATGCAAGAAGCGCGGTTTCAACATTCATAAAACTAGGCCCAGCTTACATCAAGCTAGGTCAGCTTCTTTCCGTCAGACCAGATTTTTTACCACAACCATATATTGAGGAATTCTCGAAATTACAGGATGAAGTTCCTCCAGCACCTTTTGAGCAGGTAAAAGAAATTTTAGAAAAAGAGCTTGGCCCCATTGATATCATTTTTGAGGAATTTCATCCCGAAGCTGTTACTGGGGCAAGTCTTGGACAGGTTTACCTTGCTAAATACAAAGGTAAAGAGGTCGTGGTCAAAGTAAACAGGCCGAATATTAGAGAAGAAATTGAAGTGGACATCAAAGTGATGAAGCGATTCATTCCGTTAGTTGGAAGATTCATAGATGAATCTCTGAGGTTTTCATTAGAATCCATAATTGAGCAATTTGCTGAAACAGTATATGAGGAAATAGATTATAAGAAAGAAGCAAATAATCTTATTATGATAAGGAGAAATTTGAAGAATGATAAGAGTGTAATCATACCGACATACTACCCTGAAATATCTACAGATAAGGTGCTTGTGCTCGAAAAGGTAAACGGAATAAAAATCTCTGACACAGAGAATCTCGACAGTATAGGTATAGATAGAAGAAGACTAGCCAGAAGAGTGGCAAGATTATTCTTCAAAATGTTGCTCAGTCAGGAATTATTCCATGCCGACCCACATCCAGGGAATATAGCAATCAAAGAAGACGGGACTATAATACTCTACGACTACGGTATGACAGGAAGGCTTGATGAAGAAACAAGATTGAAGCTAATTCAGTTCTACGTTGCATTATCTAGGTCAGATTCAAAAAGGATAGTCGATCTTATGTTAGATTTGGGTGTTCTACAACCAACTGTCAACCGTTATGTTATTCGTTCAGGTGTTGAATTGGCGCTTGCAGAAATGAAAGGAAAGAAAATTGAGAACTCTGAAGTAAGAGCCCTCATGGAAGTTGCTAACAGAACCATATTCCAGTTTCCGTTTAAACTTCCAAAACACCTCGTCCTCTATATGAGAATGCTATCTATCCTTGAAGGGGTTTGTCTGAAATTGGACGAAAATTTTAGATTCATTCATATACTTGGAAGACTACTCGAAGAAGAAGGACTTACTCGTGAAGCTTCACAGGCTGAAGTTAAGGATTTCATTAAGAAAGTTAGCGATTCAACTGAAGCAGCGATAGAAGTTATACCCATGTTGAAGGAGTTTTTGGAAAATAATAATTCTCTGCAACATGCAAAGAGACCTTCTAGACGAAGGTTCTTTGTTTCGGGACTCTTGGCAGGACTCGGAATAGGTGGTCTGCTACTTTATGTATATTTTCCGAAGTACCCCAGTTCGAATATAATACTTCTTGTTTCCTTCCTTTTATTAATTTGTTCTATGTTTATATCGAAGTAAGAGTGTTATGTAAGGTTAACCTTCCCCAAACCTTTTATCGGAAGTCTAATCCTTAACACTCCTTCCTCATATTTTGCCGTTGCCACCAGATTTTCTTCCTCAGTTTCCACCTTGACTGGAAGCTTTATTGTCCTATGAACCTTTAATGGTCTTTGTTCCCAGTAACTTATTCCATCAAATTCATCTTGTTCTCTAGACGCAGTAACCGTAAGCGCGTCTTGAGTTAAGCGCATCCTTATTTTTTTCTTATCGAAGCCAGGCAGGTCCATTGCTATAACCAATTCATTTCCATCTTCATATATGTCTATGGCTGGAGAAAGAAACTCATACAGATCCCTTGATCTAGTACTGACTTCTCTAACCAAGTCCCTCCATATTGTTTGCATGCTAAGCATTATATAATCCTCGTTTATTAAAATTTGGCTAATTTACAACGATGTTAATATCCTAGGAACGACAAACATACCAAGCTTACAATCATTACTGCAAAGACAGTATTTTAACTTAATCTATTATAATATTTTGTATTATCTTTATTTTGATTGCATCAAATTTTCTATTCATCTTAATGTCTCTGATTAGTTGGTGTTTACCTCTTCTCGATCTTCGTTGGTTTGTTCAAACCGCATTCATACAAAGGTATGAAGATAATACACAAGCTAACCCAAAAGAAATATTAGATAATCTCGAACAAGACGTAGATTATAATGATCTCATAGAGCATGGGACATGTATTTTGATGTATTCGAGAATAATACTCTGATATTAACGATAAGCCATGACTTCACAGTTTACATAAGGCGTCTTGTAGATGATTTGAAATTTTCGCCTCTTTTAATTGTGTAGCTTGGTCTTCATATCTCTTGAGTCACAAGCTTCTTTTTTGTGGCCAAAAGTTAGATATGCAGATCTAATGAACAGACGATTGATTCACGTTCGATAGAAAGAGACTAATTCTAATGTAATTTGAGTACCAACATACAATGCACCGACGGGCGGAGAAATGCCAAATGCTCTTACTATAGCCGACGGCAACATATCAAATAGGTTTCCACTTGCATCACCAGCTATATATAACAAAATACCATTTCTTGAATGTGATGCGTTTAGATTCAACGATGTGAGACCGAGGGTAACATAATCAGAGTGTTATTATAATAAATAACAGGAAAATATGAAGTCTCATTATGGTTCCCATACAGATTAATAACCGATTGAAACTTGATATAATTGAGTCTCCAAGCTTTGTATGAAAGATTCATTGTATTTAATATTTGGCTGTTTTCAATTATTGACTGAATTATTTTGATATTGTACTGGGTTGTTTGGAAGAAAGGCTGTTGATAAGAATGATCGGTTATAACCAGCTTGAGTCGCAAAATATCCGATTATAGTACAACCAGCACCATCGTTTGTTGTAACTTGAGCTGTGTTTGCTGCCGATGCTGTAGATGGATCTGTTCTTTCTATCGAAACTCCGACAGTAACAATATCACCTATTCCTTGAGAATATGTGCATGCATAAACAGTTGGACCATTTAGTATATGCGAATAATTGTCATGACAAGTAACATAGGTAAAAAAAAAGAATCACGTTTTTATTGTTTGCAAAATAACGTTTTTAAACATAGTGAAATGAAAAATGCTTCTATCGTTTATAACGGGCTGCTCTCCTGATTATTAAAAGTCAATTACTGATGACTCTTCATCTTGCTCAGCTTTAATCCTTAAGTCTATAATCGCATCTTGCTACTATAGTAGAGATAAACTAATTCATAGCTTTGTTGTTTATCATAATACTTAATTCATTTAAATAATCAGTATAGTATTAAATATAATTGTAAAATCCGCTACCTGTCTTTTGCCCAAGCCTTCCCTCATTCTTCATTTTATAAAGTATCGGATGCGGCTTTAACCAGTCCAGATAAAGTCTTTCTCTCAATTGTTCCAGATTTTCAATTATAATGTCTATACCCCATTCATCAGCCATCCTGAGCAACCCCTTCTGAAATCCCAAACCTAACACTGTTGAAGTATCTATATCATCTTTCGTGGCAACGTCGTTAGCAAGCAACCATGAAGCTTCATTTATTGCAGGTGATAACACTAATGCAGCAGGAACCTTTATGGAAAGCTCTTCACTTATTATTGCTCTCGGCTTATTTTTATCGTAAACGTAGAAGCCAGAGCCGGTTTTCATTCCCAGATTGTTGGCTTTCACTTTAGGTTCTAGTAAATGGTCAATAGGAACTGGAAAACCTCTCTCTGATAAAGCTCTTTCAACAAAATAAATTACGTCCAATCCGATGTAATCGGCCAGCTCAAAGACTCCCATAGGCAATCCCGCTCTATATTTTAACGCTGAGTCGATTTCTTCAACAGTAGCCATTTCATGCTCAACCAACAGCCTAGCTGTACTCATGAATCTTACTAATAATCTATTAACTATAAAACCTGGTATGTCCTTGTTTACAATCACGTACTTTTTACCTAATTTGTTTGAGAAATTTGTAGCAAAATTTATTGTTTCTTCCGTTGTGTATTTACCTTTAATTATTTCTACTAGCTTCATCAAAACTGGAGGATTAAAAAAATGGAGGCCGATCACTCTTTTCGGGTCAGAAACTGCAGAAGAGATCTCAGTTATAGGTAGACTGCTTGTGTTCGTTGCTAGAATGCATGATTTTTTGGTGTACATATCTAGCTTCTTGAATATCTGCAATTTGAGGTCGATCGTCTCTGGAACAGCCTCTATTACCAGGTCAGCAGAGGAGACGGCTTTGGGAAAATCGAGTTCATATGCAATTCTGTTAGCAATGTTTTCAAAGCTCTCCTTTAATTGATTTTTTGTTTGTAGTTTTTTTAGACTTTCTTCTATCCTCATTTTTGCGTTATCGAGAAATTTCTTGTCAACGTCGTTAAGGGTAACTTTTAAACCTGCTATCGCTGAAACTTCTGCAATACCGTGTCCCATAGTCCCGGCTCCTATGACCGCTATTTCACCAGGCTGTTGCATATATAGAGAATCAAACTCCTTTTAAGAGGTTGTTCAAAGCCATAGTCTTGAACACATCGCCTTGTATCTTTATCTTTCCCGCAAGGAATGCTTTTACTGCATCAAGTTGACCAGAGAGCATCAGGTTTAAATCAGACGAAGACATTGTCAAAGTTGAGATAGGATTTGTAAATTCTCCTTCTTGCACAGAAATACCGTTCCTACTGAATTTTATAACAACGGAAAGCCCTTCGTTTGTCTTTAGTACGTATACCTGCTCTTCCAAAGGCAGCTGGTTTTGGAATTTCGGAAAGTTATTAGATGCTAGTGACCTGAGCTTGGTTAACAACTCTTCGTTACTTATAGATGCCATGTGCTGGTACTCCACAAAAGGTAGATTTTATCTGTTATGATGAAGTCTGATGATGCATTATATGGATTCGCATTTTCTTGTTAGATAAAAATAATAAGAACCATTTTGCAATACTAGCGTTAATATTGGAAGAATCCATGGTTATAAAAAGATTGAAAAAAATTGCAATGACTTCGATGAAGAAGGCTTATTCCCCATATTCAGGCATCAAGGTCGGTGCAGCAATAATGGATAATCGTTCAAGGGTCTATTCTGGATGCAATGTCGAAAACGCTTCGTATGGTCTTACAATATGCGCCGAAAGAGTTGCAGCAGTTAAGGCGATCTCTTCAGGGTCCAAGTATTTTCCCTACGTATTAATTGTTTCAAACCTAAAAGAATTCATTTATCCTTGCGGAGCTTGTAGGCAGTTCCTTATAGAATTCTCCAACCAGTATAAAGACACAAAGATTATTGTATCTAACAGGAGAGATACAAGGGTCTTAAAGCTTAGGGAACTTCTGCCTAATGCATTCGAATTAAGAAGAGTTGATCGAAAGTGAACGTCTTTTAGTTACTCCAAGTAATCCTCCTCCAACCATTGTTATTAAGGGAATCAGAAGAAAAGTCCAGAAATTGTTTGTAGCTACAATCCCTGCCAGCAATGGGCCAAGAAACGATCCTATACCTATTGAAGATTCGAACAAGCCTGCTGCTACACCTTTTCCACCAGAGCTCTCTATCATAACTTTGTTTAAAGCTGCGGAATAGACAATACCTATACCGAATCCTGTTAAAACTGACGATATTGATAGAACAAGAAAATTTGAACTTGCTATAATGGCTGTAAAAGGGAAGGCTATGGAAATAAATGAGAATAATGAAAACATGTTTTTTACATCAACTCTATGTCTAATTCTTTCTGCTAGTATGAAGGCTATTAATCTGGATAACAAGAGAGACGATATAATGCTTCCCCATTCTGCTACTGTCAATGAGTTTAGTGATGCATACTTTGGAAAGAATGTGGTTATTACGTTTACAGCTATACCATACATTCCTGTAAAATAGAGCGAATAGAACAAGGAATGCTTACCTCGATTCACGCTATTTGTGTGACTTTCTATGCTGAGATAGGTTCTGTTCAAAGTTGAGGCTAGCATAAAAGCAATAAGCATACAAATTGAAGCAAAAAGCAGAGTGTATCTTATACTTGACTCGCGCTCTATTATAGAACCAATCGTTGGAGCAAGAGCTGCACCTAATCCCCACGAGATATTGAATTTTGCAAGATTCCTGTACATAATTGAATGTTCTGAACTAACCATGGCTTCTAGCGGAGGCCAAACCATAGCCCATCCTACACCTTCGAACACTCTCATTAGAATAATTAAATCTAAACTCGTAAGTAAAAAGTATGAAAAGGAAGTAAAAAACAGCAAGATTGATCCAAGTAAGAAGATATTTTTTGCCCCAAATTTATCAGCTAGCCTGCCCATTGCGAACGGCATAAACATATACACAATAGAACTTGCACCACCTATTATTCCTACAGTGACACTGTTGGCACCTAATTGAAAGGCCCTATATGGTAAGTATATGGCAAGTGAAACCACTGACACTTCAGATAGAAAGGAAAGGATGCTCAGTTTCAGCATGGTATACATTAAAATTTCACTAATCAATTATTGCTTGTTTTTATTCCTTACAATCTTTTCTCTCCGAGGACTGCTTGGAAATTACTTCATTATAGTAAACACATTCCTTCTGCAAAAGGCAGACTTGACATCTTGGTGCCACAGGCTTACAGATAGTCTGTCCGAACCTCACAAAGAGGTCGTTTATTTCTAACCAATATTTTTTAGGAATCTTTTCTGTTAATTGGAACTCCGTCTCTTCAGGCTTCATGGTCTTGACGATTCCGAGTCTGTTTGATATCCTATGAACATGCGTATCCACGGGTATCGCCGGTATGCCAAACCCATAGACTAATACACAATTAGCTGTTTTTCTTCCGACTGATTTTAATCTTAATAAGTCTTCTAATTTATTCGGAACCTTGCCGTTGAATTCCAGCATTAGCTGTCTTGCTAACAGTATGATATTTTTAGCTTTAACATTGTAAAAACCGACTGTTTTAATTAGCTTTTTTACTTCATCGACGTTTGCAGAAGCTAAATATTTTGGAGTCGGATACTTCCTAAAAAGATTTGCGGCTGCTATGGTTGTGTTTTCATCTCTTGTCCTGTGGGACAATATAGTACCTACTAAGATTTTAAACGGATCTCTACCCTCTTCCTTCTGTAACAGTGCCAATGCTGTCTTTCTTCTGTCTGAAGTTTCTTTTAACATAGTTCTGATCTTGCTTATCATCCTTGATATTTTGATCGTTTTTGTTTCTACTTGTTCAGTCTGTCGCAAACAGTCTCTTCGTTCTCCTTTTGCATGGTTTTATCTCTTACTATAATGTATTTCTCTAAATGTATACTTGAATATAAGTACTGTATTATCGATAGGAAATGACGTAGTCTTCTTGTATGGACATTACTAATTAGAGAAAAAAGGACGCCGGGGGTGGGATTTGAACCCACGAGGGCTTGCGCCCACAGACTTAGCAGGCCTGCCCCATACCAGGCTTGGGTACCCCGGCTCAACTCACCGGTGCCATTCATAATATTAATTACCTTTCTATGGGCGGCGGATCCTGCAGTTTTCCCACTGTGTTGTTTCCCAGTACCAAGCTAACGAGTCATCTACGTAGGCCTGGCAGCGTGGTTACACCGTCTTAGTGCTGCTCCCTCCCGGGCCTGACACGGTTCGACAGCTCGGAGGTCCTTTCGCTTCCTTCGAAGCGGAGGCCCCCTTGTAACCACCCACCAGGGCGCAGATTCATCCTCGATTACTTGGCCTATTGGAAACGAGCAGAGGTTAACCCGCAGGTTACTGGCCCCCGCATATAGCCGGTTTCGGGTGTTGGAAGACGGCTAGCCTCCCGGCCCTACCCACCGCCCAAACCAATCCTCTGGATACTGATATTAAAACGTGGTTGAGGCTATTTGTGTTGCTATTGTGCATGCACTACAAATAGGCCATGACGACGGGAGACCACATCTGGAACATTTCCCTGTAGGATTAGGTTCTGATTGCATTCTTGATGAAATTGCTAACACCGATTTAAGCATCATATATTTTATTCCTGGATGTTCTTCTTCAAGCGTATTCAAGTATGCTCTGATACTACTTCTTATACCTTCATTCATATAAGGACAATGTTCAGATTGAATGGGTAATCCGTTTGCAAATGCATAAAGAGCGGCTTCTTTTTCATAAACTTCAATAAAGGGGTGTATCCTTCGAATAGAAAAGGCGTGTGATTCTGATGAAGCGGAAGTCCAACCAATCCTTTTAATATCTCCATTCATGAAGTTTATCAGAAATGTCTGAATGGTATCATCTGTATTATGAGCTGTTGCTAGTGCGTCTAATCCCAGTTTGTTGGCTACTGAATCGATCGCCCGTCTTCTGAGAGTTCCACACATGGCACATGATGATATATGAGTTTTCCTGTTAACCATTGCTTCGTCCTGTGTGAACCCATAAAGTTCCTCGTAGCTTGCAAATATTGTTTTTATTCCTAATTTTTCAGTTACTTTTTTGACGTTAAGAAGTGATTCGTTTCTGTATCCTTTAATTCCCTCGTCTATAGTAATTGCAAATAGTTCGGAGTCATGTTCTGGAAGAATTTTTGCCAAGATGTAAAGTAAGCTTAAACTATCTTTACCACCTGATACGGCGACGCCAACCTTTTCTCCATGATATAACATTTTGTATTTTGCTATAGTCTTTCTAACCTTATCCTCAATGCTCTCTGAGAAATGATAAGAACATAGTCTTTCACCAGAATATTTTCTATAGTAAAAAATATTCCTATCACATCTATCGCAAATCTGGGTTGTCATTTATTATCGGCTTAACACAAACCTTTTTAAGTAATTCCTTGCTAGTTATTGTTTTCTGTTAGTGTTACTAAATACTCAAAGACTCTCGGTTTATGTGAATGAAAGTATCTTTCCGCAGAATGGTTTTCCACAAATTAATAATACACCTCAAAATATAATCTCTTCCATCATTCAGATAATAGAATTTGTTTTACGCGAAGTAGTTTTAGTCATATTGAAAGTTGCACTACCACTTTCGCTAGCTCTTTTTTTATTCGGTTTACTTCTTTACTTTACTCATCTTAATCGAAGAATGGGTAGAGATTTTATTGTTCTTTCTCTCATTCTGGTTTTAATAAGCGAGCTCGTGCAGTTGTAGTTGCTTGTAATCATCCAGAACCAACATGATATCTTAGAATGGCTACTGCACCTCCCATTCTACCGATTTGAATACCAAGCAAAGTAGATGAGTCAACAAGAATAACCTTTGCTCCAAGTTTTTCAGCATCATTTGCAAGCTGTACAATTTTTTCTTCGCTAACTTTTCTGAATAATTCGTCTGCCAAAAGGAGTGACTCAACAGCACGTGCGTTGACTGCAATTTCACATGTAGAAAAACCAATTGCGATTCTAGTATCATTTTTAGCTAGCCTCACCTTCGCTTCTTCCAAGATAGACTGTGCATATTCATATTCTGTTCCTTTTAAGATCGACTTTAATCTCACATCGTTAACGGCTAATCTTGCGCCGTCCTCTCCAGTGACGTCAAACCCCTCTATAAGTTGCAATTGCTTCGTAACTTCCCGTAATTTGTTAGCTAACAGATTTTTTGTTTGACCAGGTCCCAGTAATATGATTTCTGAATTTGGATTCTTATTTATTATCCCAAGCACCGTTTCTGTGATATTGCTTATGTATTGATTCATATGTTTACTGTAGTCTTGCCGAAACAGCTTACCAGAGATTTCCGACCTTATCGTTCCTAAGTAAGAGAACGATAGGCCTTTTAGTATTCCTATTCCCGCTTCCCTTGAATCGAGTGAAATTATTACAAAAGATTTGTATGATGAACTTCTAGAGATCATCCTGCTTTGTTCAGGTGTGATCTCACGGAGAAGTACTATTTCGGTTGATGGAGTTACTTCAATAGAATGATGCACTCCTTTGCTAACAGATTCGTCGCTAGTGCCTGTTATTATTCCCCTAATCTTCAGTCTTCCTAGTTCGCTATCAAAGCTGAGATGTTCTACCATTAATCTTATTCTTACTTTGATTCTTCTTCCTTTATCAGGTCTTACAAAGTCGCCCTCTTGCTTTACTTCTCTCGTAGTCCATGCTTCTACATTGTCTCCTTTGTTTATTATTCTTCTTATAATCCAAAGGTCCATCGAATCTTCAGGAATAAGAACTATTCCTTTTCTTGCACCTAACTGTTTGTAAAGCAATGTTCCTTATGTCAAGCCTAAAGAGGAGAAGGTGGTTGCTATCAAGCCACTCGGAAGGTTGACATTATCAGCTACCTTAAAACCTACAAGGGTTGAAATCCCATTTTTTACAGACAGGTCGATAAGCCTTTGAGTTACAATTCCGTCAAAGATGATATGTTTAGCTCCTTTAAAACCTTCCAATGAAGTTGCTAACTCACTAACCGGGATTCTACCGAGCTCTTTCAGGGTTTCATCATAAATACAGGCTTCAAGAGTATCTTTTAGGCTTGGAAATACTTCCCTTATCTTTCCTTCAAGCTTACTTTCAACTTTCACAATGTTCTTCTGCTGTGTCCTTTGCGAAGGGTGTTGGACTGAACGTTGTGGTTCTTGGTTGTCTTTCTTCTTTAGTATTTCAAGTACTTCAACCGGTGTCAACTCTTCAACCTCTTTTCCTTGAGGAGCTCGCAATATCTTTTGTACGTTTGCAACCTGCTGTAACTCTTTACTGATAAGGTCGCCACTTCTGTCGCCGTCGAGGAAGGCTATAGTACGCTTTGTTTTTGATAATTTGATCACAGATTCTGGTACTTTGGCCCCTCCAATAGCGAGGGTATTATTTATACCGGCCCGCATAAGATTTATCACATCTGCTCTGCCTTCAACGAGAATTACTTCCTCTGAATCATAAATTTCAGGTCCAGCTGGTAACTTTTCAGGCCCGTAAGAAATTACTCTTCCAGGTTTGATAGATTCCGATACACTTTTTACAACTTCTTCTCCTTCCGATGCTGCTTTTGACGACCATTCCTTTAGAATTCCTTTTGCCCTCTCTTCAATCATCTTCCTTTTAGATGCTCTGACATCTTCGATGTCGGCTAGCTCGAATTTTGCAGTACAAGGTCCTACCTTATCTACGCTTTCTATTGCAGCAGCTATTAATGCAGCAGTAGATATGTCAGTGCTAGCTGGAATTATGACTTCCCCATTTGTCTTTGCATTCTTGGATTGGAGGTTTATTTCTATTCTTCCTATCTTCCAATTTTTCTGAAGTTCATTGAGATCTAGTTCAGGGCCAAACAGACCTTCCGTTTGGCCAAATATTGCACCCACTACATCTGCTTTCTCAACAACACCATCTATAGTGAATTTTAACTTAATAAGATACTTAACTATACTCGAATCTGTCAATCTATATTTCCTCTCTTGTTGGCTTATTTCTTAAGCGTTATACCACTAGGTTAATGTGATTACACTAATTAAGCTTGTCATCGTTTTTCATGCCCAAGAACTATAACCCTAAAGATTTTAATGTTTGTTTTTTAAAATAACTGATTTTAAGAAGCTTTTTATACTATGTTTTCTACCTAACCGAGTAATCTGGAATACATAGATATGTCTTCAATGTGCACTACCTCTCCTCTTGTAATTTTTTTTATTGTTTTTCTATAAAATCCATCTGCTTGAATACCTTTACTTTGAAGAATTCTAATTGCTCTTGTATACATATATTTACCCTTTCGATCGTAATCAAGCAGAAGTATGACTTTTTTTGAAGATTCTGCTAGATTCAGAAAATTCGAAAGGCCTTCCTTTGAAAGCCAAAAGCAATCAACATGTAATCCTAACGATTGAAGAGCGAGCTGGTCTTTTTTACCTTCTACTACAAGTAGTGCGCCTTTGTTGTGCTCATCATTTAGTTCGTTTATTAGTAAACGTAAATGCTCTGCGCTTTCCTTTCTTTCTTCGAATAGCTTCTGTTCTCGTAATACGTTGTTTCTCAATTTCTTTCACTTGAGGATTTGATGTACCCCGCCTCTGACAGCTCGGGCATCATGGGGGGCGTTAACAGCCCTTTCAGCCGAGCCCTATAACGGGGCATGACGTTTATGCAAGATCTATTAAAAAATTTTCCTATGAATGACTACTATGATGAGCGTTTATGTGCAGGCATGACAAAGGCATGTGTATGTATGTATGAATAACGAAGTATATGTTGGTGTAGATGTCCATGAAGGGGAATCACAAATAGCTGTGTTGAATAAGGATGGTGAACTGCTTGAAGAAAAAAGGCTGCCAACCTGCAGCCTGACAAAGTATCTGTCTTCCATCAATGGAAATAAACATGTTGCAGTGGAGGCTGTTGGTT
>Ga0080006_1153661_pt1 | contig 34603 bp, 32 predicted proteins | sample RS3BMetagenome_FD_69209 | JGI IMG/M metagenome (GOLD analysis project Ga0080006, IMG submission 69209) | Ferric oxide microbial mat and aquatic microbial communities from Rainbow Spring, Yellowstone National Park, USA - RS3B (SPADES... ...
GTGGGGATCAATTAATGCATGGAATTTCACCATGGCACTGAAATTTTTTATTGATACTAATGTGAGTTCAGTAACATTAAAAGTTGGATCACCTGCCTCTGTAAAAGTTAGCACGTGGTATCCCACTTTGTATAATAGTTCAGTTTACCTTGCAGTGAAAAACATACCAATAGGTATTAGTGCCACGTTGAATACCAATGTTACTTCTCCTGCTCCTAACAATGCTAGTGCAGGCATTGCAACTTTAACGTTAAATGGAAATAACAATGCAAAGGCAGGAAAATATGTGATATATATCGTAGGCACTAACTATAACCCTTCTACAAAAAGCTATGGCAACCTTACAAGGGAACAAACATTGGTTTTGTATGTTAGCAATGTATGGTATAATGCTACTTTTAGTGAAGCAGGCTTACCTACTAACCAGAAATGGAGCATTGATTTTAATGGAACGTATTACAGTTCAAATACACCAAATATAAAAATACCAGTTTATAACGGGTCTTACAGTTATACCATAAACAATAGTTCATATTACACACCTACCCCATACAAAGGAAATATTGTAATCCAGGGGAACAATGTAACAATACAAGTTACTTTCAATCAGGTATACAATGTAACCTTTATAGAAACTGGTTTGCCTGTTGGCTTTACGTGGGGGATAACATTAAATTCAACATTAAAAAAAGGGGCAACCTCTTCAATTATTTTCACTGTTAAGAATGGCAGTTATGCTTATTCAATAACTCCTTTGGCTGGTTATTACCCAAATGTAAGTTATTCAGGAAACATAAATGTTAATGGAAAAAACTTAAGTTTATTTATTAAGTGGTATGCATTCAAGTACAATGTTACTTTTAAGGAAATAGGCTTGCCTATAAACGATAATTGGTCTATAAAAATCAATAACACTTTGAAGTATACAAAAACGAATACAATAGTATATCAACTTCCCAATGGGACGTATCGATACTATGTGTATGCGCCTAAAAATTATATTTCATTAGCTTCGTATTCTACCTTTTCGTTAAATGGGGGCAATGTATATATTAATGTAAATTTCAATGAATCATTCTGGGTTAAATTTTACCAAAGTGGGCTTCCTATAGGAACTAATTGGTCTATGGATATTAACAACAGATTGTGGTATACAGCAGGAAATAACATTACTTTCAATACTATTAATGGATCTGTGGATTATATCATTAATTCCTTGTATAGATTCGTCCCCACACCTCAAAATGGGTCTATAAAAATCAACGGATCAAACCTCACAATGAACATCGTTTTTAACGAAACCTTCTCAATAACCTTTGTAGAGCACGGATTGGTTTCAAATGTTACATGGGGTGTAAATATTGGCAAGGTAGTGACTAGCAATACAAGCATGGCAACATTTAATTTGATAAATGGGACGTATAGATATAACGTTATTCCATTGGCAGGATATGAGGCCATTCCATCGCAAGGTACTGTTTCAGTTACTGGTACTAACTTTACAGTTTCAATAGTTTTTTACACCCTTTACAGTGTTATATTTGAAGAAACTGGGCTTCCTGCGGGAACTATGTGGCATGTTACTCTTAACAATATAACGGAATCCTCGATTAACTCAATTATAACATTTAGCGAGATCAATGGCACATATTTATACAACGTTTCACCAGTTCCTTTCTACAATGTTACCCCTTCCAATGCGCAGATAAAAATAAATGGGGCAAGTAAATCAATTTTAATTGGTTTTGTCAGGTTGTATTCTGTAACATTTTATGAAACAGGTTTGAAACCCTATACACATTGGTCAATTTCATTGTCTAACGTTATTAAAAATTCTACATCTAATTTCATTACTTTTTGGGAAGAGCAAGGGGATTACCAGTTTACAATTTTATCAGTACCTGGTTTTGTATCAAATGTTACTACGGGATATGTAAACGTTTACAATAGCAATATAACTGAAAATATTTCATGGTCATTGGAGCATTATATGGTTGTATTTATAATAAAAGGGCTTCCGTTGAACGTTTCTTGGGGTGTTTACTTTAACAATTCTAAATACACTACAATATCTTATGAAATATCTGTTTCTGTATTGTCAGGGGTTTATAATTACAGTGTATTGCCTATCAATGGATATTCTATATCTCCTCAAAAAGGTACAATAATAATAACTGATAATTCTACACCCTACATTACTATCCAAATTAATGCATCTAAAATTTCAAATAATAATGCTATAGGAATAGTATCCAATGATTTTTTGGTGCCAGTAATTATAATAATTGTTATTGTAGTGGTTGCGATAGTGTTCATTGTAATAAAGCGCAGAAAAAAAGTTAAAAGTAAAATAGAATCAAATAAACAACAAAATAAAACATAATTTTGTCCTACATATACAACATTTTTAACGACTAATGGCATTTTTTTCAAAAAATTTAAATATAATGTAGTTAATAGCTACTCATAATTGAAAATTGTGGTGATGAAATATGGTAAAGTCATTGATAAGTGCTGCTTTAGGAAAGCAGGAAATTGAAAAAGGTCAGGCTCCTCCGCAAAATAATGCCGTAAAAGAAGTTATAAATCCAGCGGATGAAGAATTGGCTAAGATAGCCGAACAATTAAAAGTCAAGATAAAAATATTCGGTTGTGGTGGGGGAGGCTCTAACACAATTAATAGGTGTGTAGAAGAAGGCATAACAGGAGCTGAAATGTACGCATTAAATACTGATGCAAAGCATTTGCTTACCATTAAAGTGTCTAATAAAATATTGATTGGTAAAAGGCTTACAAGGGGTTTAGGTGCAGGTGCTAAGCCAGAAATAGGTGAGGAAGCTGCTAAAGAGAATGAAGAGGACATAAAAAGGGCAGTAGAAAATGCAGATATAGTTTTTGTTACAGCTGGTATGGGCGGTGGTACAGGTACTGGTTCAGCACATTATGTAGCTAAAATGGCTAAGAGTGCTGGTGCGTTAGTTATGGGTGTGGTAACGATACCCTTTTCAGCAGAAGGGAGCGTAAGAAAAGAACAAGCCATGGCTGGTATTGAGAAATTGAGAAAAGTTTGTGATACCACAATTGTTATTTCCAATGATAAATTGCTTGAACTTGTTCCTAAAATGCCTTTGGATGCTGCTTTCAAGGTTGCAGATGAGGTTCTCATGACTGCCATTAAAGGGATTACTGAAATAGTAACAAAACCTGGGCTTGTTAACATTGACTACGCAGACCTTCAGACAGTAATGAAGGATGGCGGAGTTGCAATGATAGGTCTAGGGGAATCTGATTCAGTAACAGATCGTGTAACAGAAGCAGTGAATGAAGCTCTTACCTCTCCTTTGCTGGGATTGAATGATGCGGATTTCAGGAATGCCCAAGGTGCACTGGTAAGGGTAGTAGGTGGACCTAATATGACTGTAACAGAGGCACAGAAAGCTGCTGAGATTGTGGGATCAAAAATCAACAAAAGGGCAAGGATGATTTGGGGATGCACAGTTGATCCTACCATGGAAAGTGGAATTAAGGTTATGCTTATTATAACAGGGGTTAACTCAGCCTCATTGATTGGCCAAAGCCCAGCAAGTGCTAAGTTATTTGAAACTAAAATTAAAAAATCTCTTGACAACGACGATGTTGGTATAGACAACATCGACTAAACTTTTTTATTTTTAAATAATTTTTGGCTTTTGTATTGCAAATTTTTATATGGTATTAGTGTTATAATGTTATGTTAGGAGTGTGTATATTTTGATTTCCCATGTTGGGCATTACAGCCAGGATACGCTTGAAGATTTGATTGGTAAAGATGTTTTTGATGTGTTAGATTCATTAGAAAAATATCTTGTTAAGGTTTCTTCTGAGGATAATTCTCTAGTTAGGGAGAGTGCTGTATATTCAATTCAATCAGGGGGTAAACGGTTTAGGCCATTGCTCCTTTTTACAATATACAAGTTTTTAGGGGGTCAAGATTTTAATAGCATTATACCCCTTGCAGCAGCCATTGAAATGGTACATACTGCCACTTTAATACATGATGATATCATAGACGGTGCCACCTTAAGGCGGGGAAAATCCTCAATCGTTAGCAAATACGGTTTGACAGAAGCTATCATATCCGGTGACTTTTTGTTTGTCAAAGCTTTTGAACTGGCAACGCTTTACAAAAGTGACATTGGCAGAGTACTTGCAAAGTCTTGCAGATACGTTGCTGATGGAGAACTTATGGAAGAAAAAATGAGAAACAACCTGGATATGTCTATGGAAGAATATATCAAAATTGTTGAAATGAAAACAGCAATGCCAATAGCTGCAGTTTCAAAAAGTGCTGTTATGTACCTTGATTACCCAGAAGAGGTTATTGATTCCATGGAGAAATTTGGCATTGGTTTAGGCATAGCATTCCAAATCAAAGATGATATACTTGATTATTTTGGAGATGAAAAAAAACTTGGAAAAAGGTTATACACCGACTTAAGGCGGGGAAATCATACTATTATATCTATAATTGCAAAAAATATGCTTAATGATTCTGAAAAAAAGAAATTTTTAGAAGTGTTTAAAAAAAGCAACAAGACAGAAGAGGATATGGATTACCTTTTATCTAACCTTAAATCCAAGGAAATAGAAAAAAAAGCGATGGATATTGCAAAAGAGTATGTATACAATGCTGTTGAACAATTGAACGTTGTTAAAAATGAGGAATTCAGAAAAACTTTAGAAGAGATTTCTAACAAAATTATTACTAGAGAATCTTAATGCCCTTTTTCTTCTCCCCATATGTATTTATGGGTTTGCAATTGTACCCTTACGTTTAGCTGGTCGTTTAACACATGCTCAGTTAGCCATTTAGGATCGATCCCCCATACAGGCTGAAAAATTATTTCAGATTTTATTTTATATTTTCTTAAAACCTCCCTAGCAAATTCATAATCAGTAGAATCTTTAATTACAAATTTCACATGGTCTTTGGTTCTCAAATATTTCAAGTTGTCATACCTGGTTTTTTTTATGTTTTTAATGCCAGAAGAGGGGCATTTTATATCCATTGATATTGTAGCTTTTTTATACTTAACAAATGAGCTTACCTCTATAGTGCCATTTGTTTCAATTTCAATGTCTTTTATTGCTTTTGTTTTTGATAGCACTTCAATGATTTTTTTTACTTCCTCTTTTTGCAGCAATGGTTCTCCGCCAGTTATGCAAACATAATGTACATTATATTTTTTTATTTCTTTAAGAATATCCTCAATAGAATAATCATATCCATCTTCCCAAGAGTATTGTGTATCACACCACGTGCATCTGAGATTGCACTTAGCTAAACGGATAAAAAGAGTCCTTCTACCAACACTAGGGCCTTCTCCTTGTATGGAATGGAATACTTCAATGATTTTCAAGTGGATCTTTCACCCCTGCCTCTTCAAACCCTTTATGGCGCAGTTTGCATGAATCACACACACCACATGGAACATCTTGCCCCTTGTAGCAGCTCCATGTATGCTCAAATGGCACTTTAAGAGAATTTCCCAACAGGACTATATCCTTTTTGCTCATGTCTATAAGTGGCCTTATTATTTTGAATTCTCCACCTTCTACTCCGTATTTTGTGCCTACCTTAGCCATTTTTTCGTAGGATTTAAAAAACTCATCTCTGCAATCTGGGTAACCACTATAATCGATAGAATTTGCACCTATGGCGATATTATCAATGCCTTTACTTTCGGCGTAGGATAGTGCAATGGACAAAAATATTATGTTTCTTGCAGGGACATATGTAACCGGGATATCTTGAAAGTATTCTCTATTTTCAGGTATAGATATGCTGCTATCTGTTAGTGCTGATTTGGATATTTCATTCATGTTTATATTTATAATTTTGTGCTCTTTCACATTGTACTTTTTCGCTATGTAAATTGCAGATTCTACCTCTTTTTTATGAACCTGGCCATATTGCATAGTAATAGCATACAGCTCCATGCCCTTGCTTTGCAGATATGCCGTAAGGGTTGAAGAATCTAATCCCCCTGATAATAGAACCACTGCTTTATCGCTCATATATAGCAATATTTTTAAAAATATTTAATGATTTGTTAATCAGCCAAATTTTCAGCAACTATTTCTGCAAGGTCCTTGACTTTTACATTGTCATTTTTTGAAGCGTTTATACCATCCTCAAACATTATTGTACAATAAGGGCATGCAGATACAATTGTATTTGCACCAGTGCTAATTGCTTCTTCTGTTCTTGCTACGTTTATCCTTGTACCTTTTTTCTCTTCAAACCACAATTTACCTCCCCCAGCTCCGCAGCACATTGCATTTTTTCCGTTCCTTGGCATTTCCTTTAAGTCTAGCCCTACTTCATGTATTACCTCTCTGGGGGATTCTGTTATGTCATTGTAACGTGCAAGGTAACATGAATCATGGAACGTGACTTTCTCTTTATTTGCCTTCAATTTGATTTTATCCTCTTTGATAAGATTATTAATAAAATCAGTATGATGGATCACTTCTACATTTTCCAATCCTAAAGAGGGATAATCATTCTTTATGGAATTATAGCAATGGGGGCATGTTGTAATGATCTTTTTTACATTGTATTTTTTAAAGGTGGTTATGTTATCATTCGCTAGTTGTTCAGCTAAAAATTCATTGCCTATTCTTTTAGCAGGATCCCCAGTACATTTTTCTTCATTGCCTAAAATTGCATAATTTACTTTTGCTTCATTCAATATTTTAACAAATGACCTTGCTATATTTTTAGCTCTAGGGTCAAATGATCCAGCGCATCCAACGAAATAAAGGTATTCCACTTTGCCATCTGTTTTGTTCATTATTTTTACGTCTAAATCTTTACACCATTGTTCCCTATCTTCAGAGGATATTCCCCATGGATTGTAATTTGCCTCTAAATTTTGAAGTGCTGTTTGCATAGAAGAAGGCAATTTGCCTTCCATCATAACAAGGTTTTGCCTCATCTTTATAATCTTAGGTACATGCTGTATAAATACAGGGCATGCATTTTCACATGCTCTGCATGTTGTGCAATCCCATATAATTTCTTCTTTTATAACATTGTCGATTAATTTTACCTCTGTGGGAGTTTCTTTTCCATACAGATACTTTTTGCTTTCTATAAACAGGTGGTGCTTGAGGTCTAGAATGAACTCACGTGGGGACAATTCTTTTCCTGTTAAAAAGGCAGGGCAATTGTATGTGCACCTTCCACATTCAGTGCATGTATACATATCAAGATAATCCTTCCACGTAAAATCACGTATTGTTTCCACTCCAAATTTTTCTTGCTTTTCAAAATCTTTTATTGGTGGTGGGACACCTTTGGTTGATAAGTCTGTGAAAAATACGTTGAAGGGTGCGGTCATTATATGAAGGTGCTTTGAATATGGCACATATACAATAAAAGACAATAAAATAAATACATGGATGGCAATTGCTGTGTTTTTTATATAGGTTAAATATGTAGGAGATAAACCTTTGAATGTAAGCCCTACCGCATATGAAAATGGAAGGTAATGTTTATAATTGCTCATTTCATTTAGATCTAATCTTGCACCATCCATTAACAATTTTGTGATCATTAAGGTAAGTATCATTATAAGTATTAGTAACGCCTCTTTTGAGTTTAAAAGCCTTGGTACATGCAAAATTAGCCTTCTTGTTAACGCATAAATTATTGCACCTAACACAAAAACAGCAAACAGGTCTTCTAGAAATAATAAATAAGGATAAGCAATTGAATTTCCTATAACTGGCAATACAAATCCTGGAAAGAGTAAACTACCAAAAATGGTTATTGTATCAAATCCTATTACTATAAACCCCCAAAAAAATAAGGCATGCATTAATCCTGGTTTCTTTTCACCAAATAATTTTTTTTGCCCTAAAACATTTACGATGAAAATGTATATGCGTTTAGGTATTTCTCTTATTGGAAAAGCAGGTTTCCCCAATTTCAAAATTCTTAACAGCTCAACTACACGCCAAACTAGAATCCCTAAAACAAAAATAAAAGCGCCAAGGAAAATGAGGGAATATAGTTCCATAAAATCTACCTGAATTTAGATAGATATTCTTTCGCTATTACTAGCCTCTGTATTTCATTGGTACCTTCATAAATTTGAAGCAATTTTGCATCTCTCAACAATTTTTCAACTGGATATTCACGGGAGTAACCATATCCACCATATATTTGTATTGCTTCTAAAGCTGCATGGATTGCAGTATCAGATGAACATACTTTGGATATTGAGGATTCCATAGTTGCTTTGTATCCATGATCAATCATCCATGCTGCATGCCATGTTAACAACCTTGAAGCTTCAATTTCTTTCTGGATATCTGCAATCTTAAATTGTATAGCCTCAAAATTGGATATTGGCTGCTTGAAAGCAATTCTCTTTGTTGCATAATCAGCAGCATACTCAAGTGCACTTCTTGCCAAACCAGTTCCCATTGCACCTATAACAGGCCTTGTTGTATCTAAAGTCATCATGGCGATTTTGAATCCTTCCCCTTCTTTGCCTAGTAGATTTTCTTCTGGTATGTGGACGTCATTGAATATCACGTCAGAGGTAGCACTTGCCCTGTGCCCTAATTTATCTTCTTCTTTACCTATTTCTAGCCCCTTTGCATTCCTTGGGACAACAAAAGCGCATATGCCTTTGTGCTTTAATTCCTTGTTTATTGTTGCAAAAACTGTGTATAAAGAGGCTTTGGGTGCATTCGATATAAAGGTTTTTCTTCCGTTTAGGATATATTCACCATTTTCTTTTCTTACAGTAACATTAACATTGGATGCATCACTTCCCGATGTAGGCTCAGTTAAGCAAAAAGCAGCGAGATTAAAGCTAGATGTAAAATCACTTAAAAATTTTTTCTTTTGCTCTTCACTACCACCAATTATAATAGGTTGTAAGGCAAGATAGTTAGCGATAATAGTTGTAGTCATACCAGCACATGCAGCAGCTAGTTCTTCAACAACAATACATTGATCAAGCAATTTAGCTCCTCCACCACCGTATTCAGCAGGGACGTTTAAATCTAATATGCCTGTCTCATACGCTTTTCTATAAACTTCTTCAGGAAAAGAACCTTCTTTGTCGTATTTACTTGCTACTGGCAACATTTCATTTGTTGCGAAATTATGTGCCATGTCTTTCAACAATTTTTGTTCTTCGCTTAACTCAAAATCTACCATAATTTAAGCATGCTATAGTTAAAAATAAACTTTTTGCTTATTCCTTGCATGCCATACCATTGGTTAAATTTGAAATGGTATAAACTGTGTACAACTAGATTTACACATAAAATTTATATTAACTTGATAATAAAATTTTCAATTCGAATAATAGATATCCTTCCCATTTTGAATGTGCCCAAACGATTCTATAAAAAAAGAATTTAGGAATAGTATTGCATCAATTTTCCATTTTTTTGGACCGTAACTCACCTATCGTTGTTGACCGATCTGCATAAGCGTTGTATTTGTGGATTGATTCCTCACTTACACTTTTTACACTTACATGCACTTCATCTGGCAAATCAGTATATTTATTAACTACTTTGGTAAGGACATCCCTAACAACATCTTCTACAAATTTGGGGTTTTCATGCGCTTGCCATACAACGCGCCCTTCGTCAATGCGTTTGAGTATGTTGTAAGTAGGGGAACTAAAAGAACTTTCTACTATATCTATCATATCTTCTGCGTTTACGATTTTATCATCAGGTACTTCTATAAACAAAGTGACCCGATTTCTTTGATTATGGCTAATAACTGGAATTGAGTTAAGGAAGGTTTCTTCATTAGAATGGTCATTTATCAAAAAACTTCTGCATGTTTCCATGGCGCATGGGCATGCAGTCATACCTAATACTTCTACGCCTATATGCTTAGAGGTTTTGATTTTGTCACCTTCTTTTGTTGATATGGATATTGCATGTAAGGTAAACGGTTCCAAGCTTTCTTTGTCTTCCCTCATGCCCCTCATTAAGTAAAAATCCGCATCTATAGATACTTCTGCATGTTTAGCATAGCTATGTTTTTCCAATAATTCAAGAGATATTTTTTTTGCTAAATCTTCTAAACTATTCACAGGATTTTGCAAAGAATCATCTACAATTTCAGCTAAAACCTCTGCATTTCTTGATAAATGAGAGCCTTTCATGTATGAAGGGAGATCTACTGCCACCTCAATTACCAATGAAAGTACGTTTGTTTTTCCATTCCTTATAATTGAAGCTTGCTTTTTTATGCCTGTAACACCCACTCTACTTATCATATACGAATTAAACAAAATTTCAGAATGTACATCCAGCGAATCCATTGTTTCACCTATGTATAACAAACTTAAAAAGATATATAAAGGTATACAAAAAAAATTAATAAGTGGGTTTACTCAACTACAGTTTGAGATTGTTCCCTCAGGAACTGTTGCAAATAGTAAAAGCTACCTGTGCCTTTGCCTGTGGTTCCACTCATTTTCCATCCAACAAATGGTTGGGAACCTACCATAGCACCTGTACTACCACCTCTTTTTCTATTTGCATATACTACTCCTGTTTCTATTTCATCAAAATACTTTTCTATTTCATCTTTATCTTCTGTGAATATACCACCAGTCAATCCGTAGTCAAGCCTATTGGTTAAATATAGAGCTTCATCTAAGCTTTTTACAGGCCTTACTGCTACTATGGGTAGGAACAACTCAGTTCTCATTACTTCATGGTCATCGTTAAGGCCACTTACAATGGTTGGCATTACGTAGTATCCTTTCTTGTTAAGTGTTTCACCACCGTATAATATTTTACCGTCTTTTTTGCATATTTCAGAGTATTTTTTGAATTTTTCATATGCTTCTTTGTTAATTACTGGACCCATGAAAGTATCTTTTAGCGTGGGATCATCAACAACTAACTTTTTGGTGAATTCAATTAGTTTTTCAGTGAATTCTTTTTCTATTTTTTCGTGTACATATATCCTAGAACAAGCACTGCATTTTTGCCCGCCATATCCAAAGGCTGCCCTTGCAACACCTTCCACGGCTTTATCCATATTAGCTTTGTCTGTAACTATAATGGCATTTTTTCCACCCATTTCAGTTATAACAGGCCTTGTTTTTATTTCTGCTGTTTTTCTATATATGTACATGCCTACATCTCTAGAGCCAGTAAAGACTGTTCCATCAATTCTTTCGTCTTCTACTAAACCCTTACCAACAATAGATCCTGATCCGGCTACATAATGCACCACATTTTTAGGCACACCTGCAGATAACAGGTCCTTTACGTACAAATAAGTGCTTAACGGAATATCACTAGATGGTTTTACTATTGCAGCATTTCCAGTAACTAATGCTCCAGATATCATTCCAACAGTTATAGAGAAAAAGTTGAAGGGAGGCAATACTGCGAATACACCGAAAGGTTTCATTACGCTTTTGCTTGTTTCCCCTTCATATGCTTGTCCAGTTTTTCTTATGTACCCTTTATTGTTTAACAAATCCAATGCATAATATCTCATAAAATCAATTGCTTCGTCGACATCCCCTAAAGATTCGTGCCTGTTTTTTCCGTTTTCATAAGATACCAAAGCAGCATAGAAAAATTTGTTTTTGGACATGGCATCTGCAGCCTTGAGGAAGATGTTAGCCCTTCTTACATACCCTAATTTATACCAGTCTTTGTATCCTTTTTTAGAAGCTTCTATAGCTTTGTTTAAGCTTTCTTGGGAAGCTAGTTGGAATTTTCCTAAAACAGTTTCACCATCTATTGGAGTTATATCATCAAATTTTTTAGTTTCTATTATTTCTTCACCGTTTATTATGTTGGGATATTCCTTGCCAAACAATGTTTTAACTTCAGTTAGTGCTTTCTCATACAACTCATTGTACAAATCAAGCTTTCCTTTTTTCTGAAAATTAATATATGTATTTTCATTTTTGAATTTTCTCATATTCATACCTCGGTGAAGAATATAATTATGTAAATAAATAGATTTCTAAGATATAATTATTCTTTTGTGCCTATTCTTAGTTTTGAAATTTGATACTACAATTTAAAAGGGATTTACATATCCTTGTCTTATTGAATTTTATTAGAATCATTCTTGTAGCTTTCATCTGTGTGGAATATATTCAAAACTTTGAACGGCAATATTTTAACGTTTACAGCTGTTACTTCTAATATGCGGACATCATCCTTTCTCCTTATTTCTTGCAATAAAGGATGCCTAGATTTTTTGTGTATCGTAATAACAAAGGGTTTATCAGATTTTATAACGTTCCTTACTTCATCGGCGAAAATATCAGATTCCACTTGAACTATGCCTACTTCATCTATTACAACAAGATCGTTATTTTGAAGTGCATATTCTAGTGAGGCTACGCCTATGCCTTCTAGTACGGAAAGCATTACACCGAATTTTCCATATTTTATTTTGCTATTTGTATAAGAGATATGTGCAAAAATTTCTTTTTCCTTGGTTGCCCAATTTTCTATGTAATATCCTACCCTTCGACCTTCTTCTAAAATAGGTAAAGTTACCATTCCTCCTATTGAAAACCCATCTCCCTCTAGTAGCTCTATGATTTTTAATATTGAAAAGGTTTTACCTGAGCCAGGCAAACCACTTATTACAATTCTAACACTAGATTTCATCAAAATCAACTTCTAAATGAGATATTCTACATTTATATATGGTATAATCATTATTTAATTATTTTCAATATATATATGATATATATAAGATAGATCGTTCATAATCCTTTGGTTCAACATTTATATAGTACAATTTAGGATTTATACTTTTAATGTAAGAGGTTATCATCTATGAAACCGAATGAAGCTCTAAATCTTCTGCCCATTACAAGAAAATACTCTGTCGGTATATGCAATTAATGTAAAAATACCATATACATCTATGCCTAACAACTGCTATTACTGCAAATAGGTGTAGGTAAAGATAACAGGGACAAGGAATATGCAATTGAGAACATTTACGGAAAAGAGGGAGGATGGCTTTCATAAAAGGATAGAGAGGAATGTTAACATGGTTAACAAACATCATAGCCTACTAGGATATTAACAATGGAAAAATTTTATTACGTTATTATGTATTTTATCTCTAAATTATGAAAAATGGTATAACAGTTATGGCTAGTGGTGTTTTTGATTTAGTTCATCTAGGGCATGTACATTACCTTCAAGAGGCTAAAAGCTATGGGGATAAACTTGTGGTAGTTATAGCGAGAGATCAAACAGTATTAAAGTTTAAGGGGAGATATCCTATTAATTCTGAAACTAATAGAATGGAACTTATTGCAAGCCTTAAAATGGTTGATGAAACCGTTTTAGGGCATTTGAACGATATGTATCAAACTGTAGAAGAGATAAAACCTGATGTAATAGTATTGGGGTATGACCAAACGTTTGATGAAGCTGAACTTGAAAAGGAATGCCTTAAAAGGGGGATTGTTACAAAAGTGGTAAGGGCTAGCCCACGAAAAGGGGATTTTTTTTCAACCTCAAAAATAATCAAAAAGATATTAAACATATATAGCTAGTGTTTTATAGAAAACAGTATCTTTTTTTATAGGGATTGTTAGAAGTTTAAGGTTTAGTGAATGCGGAAAAACTCTAACTATATGGGAGTAGATGCATTAGCTTATTCAATGAAAAAGTAGGATAATATCTATTGCATCCGAATACTCATGTTCACAACCATTAAACTGGATTTTTTAGCTTTTTTTTGTAATGCCATTCCTATGAAATGACTTGGTAGATATTGCATTTACCATTAGTGAAGAACTTCAATGCAATCATAGCTTATCATAGAGTATCTCCATTATAAGTGTAGTTATAGGCAATCAAAGCAAAGCAATTAAGCTTTAGCGAGGAAAGAGCTAACTATGAAATAATTGTAATATATTATGTATAATAGTGAGGCATTATGGAGGTAAAAAAAGAGTTTAAGTATGTAATTTTAGAAAAAGAAGATAATATATACAGAATACTATTAAACAACCCAAAGTTGAACTTAATAAGCCTGGATTTGCTAGACGATTTAAATAGCGCTATAGACATAATATCAGCTGACAAGGCATCACGTGTGGTTTTAGTAGAAGGGAATAACAATGTTTTTTCAGCCGGTGCTGATTTAAAAAATTCTAAATTCAATAATACTCAAGACCTCGTAGATTTTTTCAGGAAGGGTGAGCGGGTATTTAGAAGGCTTTCTGATATTCCATCAATAACAATTGCTGTTATGAAGGGATTTGCTTTTGGTGGGGGGCTTGAACTTTCAATTGCCTGTGACTTGAGAATTTCTGATGAAAGCACAATGTTAGGGTTGCCAGAGGTCACATTGGGCCTTATACCTGGCTGGGGTGGAACTCAAAGATTGGCACGTTTGATAGGTGTTTCTAGGGCGATGGGGTTCATAATGACCGGAGAACGCATCAATGCAATGGAAGCATACAATATCGGATTGATCAACAAGATTCATAAAGAGGATTTAAGCAAATACGCATTGGAATATGCTAAGAACCTTGCTTCAACTGTATCTCCAGTATCTGCCATGGTTGCAAAAAGGTTAGTTAATAAAGCAACAGAAGTCCCAATGGATGTAGGATTGGATATGGAAGCTCTAGGTGGTGCTGCACTTTATGGATTGAGTGATTTTAAAGAAGGCATCAATGCCTTTTTTGAAAAAAGGAAGCCTGTTTTTAAAGGGCTCCCTTAACATTTTTAATTACATGTACTTTTTCTTTTATTGCACTAGCTATTAAAGGTGCAAGTATAGAGGTAACAATGCTGTTAGCAACTAGCAATGAAAATACTATGCCTGATATAATTCCACTTGAATATCCAATAGAAGCTACTACCAATTCTAGAACGCCCCCCGCTGTACATACAGAACCGATCATTAATGAATCATAGGAATCTTGTTTTACAACCTTTGATCCTAAATAGCCTCCTAAAATTTTGGCGCCTATGGCAATGATTAACATAATGAGGAATATTAAAAAATCCTCTATTAAACCGGATAAAATGAATTCTACACCTAGTATAGCAAAAAACAATGGTGCAAAAAAACCATAAGTTACTGGTGATAATATATTAAGCAAATCGTTGTATTGCTTCTTGCCTGTTGATTCATCAGTTATTATTAAACCGGAAAAGAATGTACCAGTTATAAAAGACATTCCCATGTCCTGGGCAAATACAGATATTGCGAGGGAAGTTACCAACAATAATGCAAAAACAATTTCCCTGCTTTTTAATTTTTTAAGCAATTTTCCAATTGTTGATGGGATAATTTTGAAATAAAGTATTAGAAGGTACACTAATATAACAACCCCTAAAAATATTATTATTTTCAGTATAGAATCTAATACCAAGTTTATTGAGATAGAATGATATGTATAAATCATCAAAATAATAGACAATACAAACATGGATATAATATCTTTAAATGTGCTTGTACTCATGATTTTTGTTCCCAACGTTGTATTATAAATATCTAATTCATGCAATATCATTGATGCTACTGGCAGTGCAGACATTGATAGGCACAAAGCTATAAACATTGAAACGATATATGGATATTTCAACACATAGAAAAATACGGTGTATCCAATGAGGTAGGGTATTACAAACATTGTTATGGCAATAACAATTGATGAAGCACTTTCTTTCCATACTTCTTTGATATCAAGTTCTAAACCAGATATGAACATTAAGAAGAATACAGCTATATCAGATATAACCATTAAAGAGGAAGCGGAGGAATAGGTTATTATTCCTAAAACAGAAGGCCCTATTATAATACCTATTAAAACTTGCCCTATCAACGGGACTTGCTTAATCCTTGCAAAAATTTCTCCTGAAGCAACCGCTAGCCCCAGAAGTAGAAATATATTTATGTATAAATTCATTGAGGAAAGTAATTTATCTTACGATATTAAAATTTTGTTTATAAAATTAGGTTATATGTTTAAAATGATAAAAACAAATTTAAAGGTTTAAGCCTTATTTGCTTTTATTGTATGAATGAGAGATATAGAAAATCAGAGGATTATATAAATGGATATATTGATGGAATGGAGGACGTCCTCAAAGAAATTAAGAAGGGGACTTCTAGTTCCCTAACTTTAACCGAATTGAAAATAATGGTAGAATCTGTTATTAAAGCTAGAGAAAAGGAGTTAATACCGTTAATGAAAGGAAGTGCCTCAAAGCAGGAAACTAAAGTTGTGCCTAAATTGGATTTTGGAAATATTTATTTCGTAGTAGAGCATAACCCTGATTATTCGCTTGAACTTGTAGAAAATCTTTTAAACGAAGGGGATTTTAGATTTATATGCATATATAGGAAAATTTCGTATGTTCAATCGTTGATAGAAAGATGGAAGGCAATAACACATACGATAAGGCTTTCTACTAAAAGTGGAGAAGATAGCATTGCCCCTATTGGAATGGTAGGGCTTGATAAAAACGCTAATAATTTGCAATCTACTGATTTGGAACAGGTTATATCAAACATTGAAGAGATTTTTAGTGAAGATAGGGAGAGTAGATATTTGATATATCTCCAGGGAATTGAATTTTTGAGCTCATACAATGATAAAGGTAAGATTATAAATTTTTTAAATTCCATAAAGGATAGTATATCCCCTATGAGAGCTTATATGCTTGTTACGATAGATAAAGATTATTATAACCCAAATGACTTCGCCCAAATAGCTAAAACTGCAGATGATTTGATTGTTTCTAATAGATAGTTTGGAAATGCCTTACAAATTTTATACTCAATAAGCTAAGCATGGGAATAGTTGTATAAAAGAGTATAAAAGAATATTATGCCTTATAAAATTGAAAAGAGGTTGATAAATTTCATAAACTTGGGAGGGAATGAGTATATATGGAACAATATGACGTAGTTGTTGTTGGTGCAGGGCCTGCAGGGAGTTCAGCCGCCAGATTTTCTTCTGAATATGGCGCTAAAACCCTTTTTATGGATCATAGAAAGGAAATAGGTGTGCCTGTGCAATGTGGTGAGTTTTTACCCACTTTTGAAGAGATGAAGACTATGTTTCCTCCTGGTGAATACCTCAAAGAAGCGTATGATATTCCAAGTCATACGATTGAGTCATATACTAACATCATTTCTCTTATTTCTCCTAAGGGTAAAAAGTATGAAATACCTTTTAAGGGAGTTAGTGTGGATAGAACCATATTCGATAAGGAACTTGCATACAGGGCAGAAAGAGCTGGTGCGGAGTTTCTTGAAAAAACCGGATGTATAGGGGTCCATAAGGATGTAGTCAAAACCACGAAAGGGGATATCAAAGCGAAGGTTATTATAGGTGCTGATGGCCCGTTATCTATAGTTGCTAAATCCAAAGGGGTTTCATTGAAGAGGACACTTTATAAAATGATTACGGCAAACTCATATGGGAATTTTGGAAATAAAATAGATATGTATTTTGGGGATTATATTTATGGTGGATATGGGTGGGTGATTTCTAAAAGTAAAGGGGCTAATGTTGGGCTAGGTGTATCAAAATTAAAGGGTAACCAAAATTTGTCTACATTGCTTAAAAATTTTTTGAACAAAATAAATATAAATGAATATCACAACAAGGTAACTTGGGTGGTTCCTATAGGGCCACCTCCAGAAACTCTTGTGTATGGGAATACACTACTTGTGGGTGATGCTGGCAATATGGTTATGGCCACTAATGGAGGTGGAATCCCTACTGCAATGATTGGGGGCAGGGATGCAGGGGTTGCAGCTGCTACCTATGTTAGAGGGGATAAAAAAATTGGTTACTACGATGAATTATGGAAAAATCATCTATGGGATATATTGAATGTATCCTACAAAACTAAGGCATTATCGGATTATTTCTTTTGGAATAACACCCTTTTAGAGTTTTCCATGAATTTTTTGGGGCAAAAAAGATTAGAACGTGTTATACGTTGTCAATATCCATTTAAAGTGAGATTATGAAATATAACCATTTGATAGGAAAGAAAGTTTCCATAAAAAAGAAAGAGGTAACTTACACAGGCATAGTTGTACCTTCTTCTATATTTTTAGATGAAAATACTATAACCCTTAAGATGGGCAATGGGTATAATATAGGTATAACAGTAGAGGATGAATCTTTAATTACAGTTTTATCTGATAATAATAAAAGTGAACTTAATAAAGAACTAGAAAATAACGAAGGCAATCCAGAAATTTCACTTGTTACTACAGGTGGAACTATTGCTTCCTCTGTAGATTACATTACAGGGGCTGTTAAGCCACTTGTCAAGGGCTCAGAGTTATTATCTCTTTTTTCGGAATTGTCGGATTTTAAAAATGTAGAAATTGTAAGTGCCTTTAACATATTGAGTGAAAATATTACTTACGAACACTGGGAAACTCTTTCTAAAACATGTTACGACCTTTTGAAAAAAGGGAGAAAAGGCATTATTGTCCTTCATGGAACAGATACCCTTTCTTATTCCTCATCTATTCTGAGTTTTGTTATTCAGAATCCTATATCGCCTATTGTTTTTGTTGGAGCGCAGAGATCCATAGATAGGCCTTCTTCAGATGGAAGGCTCAATGTATTTGCGGCTATGTCTATGGTTAATTACCTTCCAAGAAGGGAAGTATTGGTTGCTATGCATGCTGGCATTGACGATAATGCTATTGCTTTGCACAAAGGTAATAAGGTAAGAAAAATGCATAGCAGTAGAAGGGATGCCTTCCATACAATAAATGGGTTGCCTTATGGATACATGTCTTTGTACGATAAAGAAACAGATTTTAAAAATTATATGGCCAATTATCATTATTCCCCTAAAATTGTAGGGATAGAATTTGAAAAAAAACAGGCAGGGAAATTCACTTCTTGGCTAAGGAAAAGCAATGAAAAAAAAGATATGGGATTTTATCCAAAACTCGAAAAAAAGGTTTCGATGGCATGGTTTTATCCTGGCATGGAGGTTGAAGATTTGGAATACCTCAAAAGTAAAAAAGGGGTTGTATTAATTGGAACTGGTTTGGGGCATGTTAGTGAAAAAATTGTAAAGTTTGTAAAAGAGCTCGTTAAAAGTGGGGTTTATGTAGTAATATCTAGCCAGACCATAAACGGGAGGATTAACATGAATGTATATGAAACTGGTAGGGAGCTCATTAAGGCAGGGGCATTTAGTGCGGATATCATGCCTCCTGAGGTAGCATATACCAAGTTAATGTGGGTATTGAAAAATGCAGAGGATGTCCCCTCCATGTTTAAAAAAGACATTTCAGGGGAATTGAGTTACTGAGGGATAAAAATGAAAATAGGATTGGAAATTCATCAACAATTAGCAACAAAAAAATTGTTTTGTAATGATGATTCGGATATTATAGATGAAAAAAGTGATTACGTTATAACACGAAAGCTTTTTGCGGTTAAAGGCGACCAAAACATTGCTGATAAGGCAGCAATAGCAGAAGAAAAAAAAGGCAGGTTGTATGTTTATGAAGTAACGCCTAACAGTTGCCCTGTCGAGTGGGATGAGGAACCTCCCCATGAAATAAACTACGATGCCCTTGAAGTTGCAGTCATCGTTTCGAGAATGTTGCATGCACACATTCTCGATAATTTTTTTGTCATGAGAAAAATCGTAGTGGATGGCTCTAATACCGCTGGTTTTCAGCGTACAATGCTTGTTGCTACCGATGGCTACGTTGAAGTCAAAGGAAAGAAATATGGGATAGAAACAATATGCCTGGAAGAAGATGCAGCTCGTAAAATATCTGCTGATGATGAAAAAGTGGTTTATAGATTGGATCGTTTGGGCATCCCACTTATTGAAATAGCTACCTCACCTGATATAACCTCAGAAACAGAATGCCATGATGTTGCAGAGTATATAGGTATGATATTGAGAAGGACAAAGAGAGTAAGGAGGGGAATAGGTACAATAAGGGAGGATGTTAATATTTCAATAGAAGGGGGCAATAGGGTAGAAATTAAAGGCATCCAGAATCTTTCTATAATTTCAGATTACGTATCTAAAGAAGTATCTAGGCAGAAAAGGATTTTGTTCGCAAAAAGCAAATTGGAGGAAAAAAAATTAACCCCTGAAGATTTGTCTTTTAATGTTGTTGACCTCACCAATGTTTTCAATAACACCTCATCTAAAACGATACAAAAGGCAATTTCTAATAAAGGAAAAGTTATAGGCATTAAGCTTGTTGGATTTGCTGGATTGCTTGGAAACAAATATACAGGCAATGAACGCATTTTGGGGCCAGAATTTGCTTCTATTGCAAAGTCACTTGGTGCTGGAGGGATTTTCCATTCAGATGAACTTCCTAACTATGGGATAGATGAAAAAGAAGTAAAGGGTGTTAAAGATACACTCCAATGTACGGATAACGATGCCTTTGTGCTATTTGCTGGCGATGTAAAAAAGGGATATGATATATTAAAGGGGATCTTCGATTTGGCAATCAATATTTTTTCAGGGGTGCCTAAACAAACAAGGGACCCTTTGCCTGATGGTTCAACATCATATTCCAGGGTTATATCTGGCCAAAATAGAATGTACCCTGAAACAGACATATTGCCTTTAAAAGCAGATGAACATTTATTGAAATGCGATTTGCCAGAAATGCCTGATGTGGTTGTTGAACGGCTTGTTAAGGAATATGGCATTGACCCTTCATTTTCATGGTACTTGATGAAAAAGGATTTTGATGAAGATTTTATAAAATTGATGGACTTAGCAAAGGACATTGGCTTTGTAACTAAAATATTCCAGGAAGTTATCCCTTCCTTGGAAAAAGAAGGGTTTGAAGTTACAAATATATTTGAATTCTTCAGCCCATTGGCAGAGGCATACAAAAATAAAATTTTTGCTAGGGAAGCTCTATACAATGTATCGTTGAAAATACTTAAAGACCATGTTGGCATTGGAGAGGCTGTGAAAACTCTGGGGATATCAATGTTGGATAAGGAGGAAGTTATAAAGATCATTAGAGAAATACTAGAAAGTAAGAAAGAGTACATATCCAAGACTGAGAAAGATAAGGCAGTTAATGCTATTATGGGGGAAGCCATGAAAAAAGTGCGTGGCAAATATCCAGGTAATGAATTAATAACTCTAATAAGAGAATTACTAGGTGGAACCCAGAATGCTTAAAGAGGAGTCATTGCTAAATTTTGGGGAGGTTGTATTGCCTGAGTACAATGGCATGTCTATTGCCAATCTTTCTGGTAGTTTGCTTGGGCATTTTGGAATTGCCCCTAAAGGGATTTTGCCTCCACTGAATATTAAAAGCTTTGAAAAAGCCCTTATGGAAAGCAAAAATATAATTTTGTTTATTATAGACGGCCTTGGCTATGAATTTTTTAAGGAATATATCAAAACCAAAAATGTGAACTTTAATTTAGTGCCTATAACCTCTGTATTTCCATCTACCACTGCCTCGGCCCTGATTTCTCTTAATACAGGAACTTCACCTTCCCAACATGGCATAATCGGGTATACCATGTACATACCTTACAAGAAATGCATCTACAACATGGTTAATTATAAAGTTATATACAGAGAAGATTTTACTCAAAAAAATTTGAATATTGCACCTGGTTTTTTGCAATATCCAAATATGCATTTTTATATGGTCAATCATGGGATTAAAACCCTTGTTTTCAATCGCATGAATCTTGTTGATACGCCTTTATCTAATAATATTTATTCAAATGTAATAGGTTACGAAAATTTTCCCAATGCGGTTAGCTCAATTTTAAACATAATAAACAGCTTTCATGAGGATTTGTTTGCTATAACCGTTTATACAGATAAGATCGATTCCACTTTGCATCATTATGGGTTCGGCAAGGAAGCCATTTCAGAGTTGGATGGAATATTTTATCAAATTGAAGAACTCACTAAAAAACTAAACCCAGTTGTTAGAAAAAATACCTTGGTTATTATAACAGCAGACCATGGGCAGATACCTTTATATAAAAATAAAATGCATTCTTTTTTTAGAGAAGAGATATCACAATATTTTAGGTTGCCACCTACAGGGGATCCTAGGGCACTTTTTTTGCATTTTGATAATGAATTTTATCATCAGCTAACAACCACTTTAGCCAAAGAATGCCCTTTTAAATTTGATATCAAATCAAGGGATGAAGCTATAAAACTTTTGGGCCCTATGCCGTACCATAAAGAACTGTTTTCAAGAATGGGCAATCTGCTTTTATTGCCTGAATATGGAGCTTTTTTTATATATCCTGGAGTGCATGAGGGAGATAATATTATAAAAACAGCTCATGGGGGAATAACCAAAGAAGAAATGCTTGTGCCTTTGATATTTTCTAATGCAGATGGATTTCAGATATAACTTATTTTTGAATTTGAATTTTAGCCATTATGTGAACTTTGGTTTTAGATATCTCTTTTACAATCCTTGTATTCACATTAGAGATGTTTGCATATTTTTTAACAATGCCTTTAACCAGGTCCAAATGTTCATCGATGCTTTTTCTCAATACTGCATTGTGATAATAAATGACAGCTGTTTTTTTTGACATATATATTGCCTGTAGGATAAAATCTTCCGTATATCCAAAATACCCCATGAATACGCGGTCTGCTGTATCTGCAATGTATATGTTACTGCAATCACCAAATATAGGTATTAGGCTTTCATTAACTTTGTTCAACACTGCATTTTTTTTTAGGTAATAATAAGAAAGTGGGTTTTTTTCTATAGAATATACAACCGCTTTTTTAGCGGCTGGGATAGAAAAGTAGCCTATGCCTGCAAACATGTCTACAATGGTTTCATTTTGAACGATATCTAAAGGTATTGTAGTGCGTATGTATTTGTTGCCAGGGGAGAGCATTATATGGAGAGGGTCAAATTTGTATATTATGCCGTTTTCCTTGTGAATAGCCTCTGTTTTATTGCCTGCAATAAGCTTTGCAACAGGTTCTCTATATTCCCCTTTTATTTTTTCAATTGTTATTACGGAAGTTATGTCAAATACCTCTAAGTAAGCATTTCCGATAATTTCGTAATATGGCTCTAAGAGTTGGGGGAGGTATAGGATAATTACTTTCCCAAATAATTTGTAATTGGTTGGTATTAAGGATATTAAATCGTCGTTAATATGGCCTTTTAACTTAAGCTTTACTTCATCTACTAGCTTTTTTGTTTTTGTTTTCATAGATTTCTATGGCATATTTTCTGTAAATCTCGGCTGTTTTCATAATGTCATCAAGTTTTATAAACTCATCTGGTTGGTACAATATTTCATTATCACCGCACCCATAGAACAATATATTTTTGTTGATTTTTTGGTATAATACAGCTTCACTTGTATACTCCAATTCAGAAATTTCGGTGTTTGATATTTTTTGCATTGTAGAGATTATATGGGAATTCTTATCCATAACAATAGAAGGCAACTCGAATTTTTTGACTATGCTGAACTTTTTTCTGTGTTGGGAAAGGTTATCAGCTACCATTTTGTATATATCATCAGGGGAATAGGGTGGAGGGAACCTTATTTCTATGCCTATATCACATCTATCTGGTACTAGATTATGCTTAACACCACCGTGGATGGTAGCAACGTTTATGGATAATTTGCCTTTTAGAGATTCGTTTTTGAGCTTTGTACCTTTTATATTGTTAAACATTTTCAATAATTTCAATGCCCTTATAATGGCATTATCACCCATAGAGGGTATAGAGCCGTGTGCGCTTTTTCCATGTATTGTTAAAACCAGGTCTAAAAGCCCTTTTTCAACAACCCCGATTTTCATGTTGGTTGGCTCACCCATTACAATAACCTGTGCTTTACGGAGGTATTCATTCTTGGATAAGTAGTTAGCACCAGTCATGGCTTCCTCTTCATCTGTGGTCAATGCGATTGCAAAGGGAACTTTTCTATCAACAAGCTTCTCTGCTGCTTTGATCATGGATACAATAGACCCTTTCATATCTACAGTTCCACTTCCATATATTTTGCCGTTGGATATTTGCCCTTGTGTATAGGTCCAGTCTGCAGAAGGGGATAGGCTGTCTAAATGGCCTGCAAATACAACGTTTCCAGGTTCACCATATTTCGCTATTAAGATCGGGGAAGGTTCAGAAGTGATCGTTTCCACTTCCATTCCCACATCTTCTAGGAAGCCTTTAACATAATCGACCATTTCAGTATATTTTTTCTTTCTATATTCCTCTTTGTTGGCATTTGTAACATCACTAGAATTCTCTATATCTATTAAATCACCCATTATGTCTTGAATCTGCTTTTTAATTCCACTCATGAATCCTAAATATATTTATAAGTATTTAATATTTACATAATCTTAAAAATATATTAATAGTTTATTTAACCTCTTTATTCCAGAAAAAAACATATAAAGCTATTGCGAAAAATACGATTGTAAAAGCCATTGTAATGAAAATATACATTATGACCATAGGTATGTTGTTGAATATAAAGATGTCAGTCATTGCATTGACAAAATAGGTCAATGGCAAGAATTGGGATATTACCTTAAGATATTGTGGTGCAGTGGTTAGAGGTATAAATACACCTGACAGAAACATCATTGGAAACAGAATTATGTTGCCTATTATGCTTACAGTTTCTTCATTTTCAGAAGCCATTCCAGCTATTATGCCCAGGGATAGGAAGGAAAATATTCCTAACACAATTATTATTAAAAACAGTAGGATCGATTCCAGGGACAAGTTCAACCTAACCCCAAATACTTCATATGCAACTAACAATAACAAAATATCGCCTAAAATAATTATAAAAAAGCTATGGATAATATGGGCAACTATCCATTCCGACTTTTTCAATCCAGTTAAAGACAATTGCCTGAATATTTTTTCTTTTCTGTAGTTGGGGACTGTGTATATCATGTTGAACATCGGGGTTAGTATTGTAAATCCAATTAAGCCAGGGACATAATAATCAACCATATGGGGAGATTGCTTTATTGCTGGTTCATTTATAATTCCTACTGCTGGCTTTATATGGTATATTTGCATATTAAGAGAAATTACTATATTATTCAATATCTGGTAATTTTGAATGGAATTTGTATCCCCAGGATCTTCATAGTATATAAGATAAGTTTTGGTTTGGTTTAGAGCATTCTGGGTAAAATTTTTTGGTATTAGAAGTGCAGAAGTTATTGAATGTGAATATATGTAAGAGCTTATGTTAACATCGCTTCCAATTAAAGTTATGGTAAACAAATTGCTTTGGTTAAGATAACTTACAAACTTCCAGGATATAACAGAAGGGCTTTGGTTTTGGATCAACAATTGTGAATGGTATTGCCCATTTCCAGAGAATATTGATCCAAATAATAGCATTAATAAGATGGGGAAAAACAGAGAGAAAAAAATTGCTGATTTAGATCTAAAGTATGCTTTGTAATGCATTTTTAAATATCCAAAAATATTTTTAGCTTTCATCTTCATCCTCTTTTTGGCCTACTAACCTTACAAAAATATCTTCTAAGGATTCCCTTTTTATAGTCAAGTCTTGTATTTCAATATTATTATCTCTGAATATATCGATAATAGAAAAGACTTCTTTTGTATTGGATGCACTGATTTCATATGTATTTTCGTTTTTTTCGTATTTTATTCCTTTGGTTTTCAACAATGCATCTAAATTGGAGTCGGTTTTTATTCGGAGAATATCTCCTTTATAATAAGTTTGAACTATTTCAGATGGCTTGCCTTTTACAATGATTTTTCCATGGTTTATTATTGCTACCTTATCTGCTAATATTTCTGCTTCTTCTAAGTAATGCGTTGTTAATAGTATAGACTTGCCTTGTTTTTTCAATTGCTCTATAACTTTCCAAATGCCCCTTCTTGCCCTAGGGTCTAAGCCTGTAGTGGGTTCATCAACAAATAAAACCTCAGGATCATTTACCAATGATAATGCCAAACCCATTTTTTGTTTTTCTCCTCCGGATAAATTTTTGTATACTGTATTTCTTTTTTCATATAGATCAACCAATTCCAACAATGCCTTCCAATCTACTTTTGACTCCATTGTTGTTTTGTAATAATCGATTGCTTCTTTTGGGGTTACGTTTTCTATAAACCTAAAGTCTTGGGGCAATACCCCTATTTTTTTTGATAATGCCTCTTTATGCTTAATAGGATCCATACCTAGTAATTTTACTTCTCCTCCAGTAGGAAAACGCAATCCCTCTATTATTTCTACTGTTGTTGTTTTTCCAGCACCATTTGGGCCAAGTAAACTGAATACTTCACCTTTATCAATATTAAAGGAAATATGGTCAACTGCTGTGAAAGGGCCGTATTTTTTTACCAAATTATTTACTTCAATGGCATACACCTTGATTTCACCTTGTCACTTTTATCCTGTATAATTTGTAACCTCCAGCTATCCCTGTAATTTTAAGTTTTGATGTTATAGCCCCCTCCTTTTCCATTTGCTCTAACAAAGATCCAAGTTCATTAATGGACATTTTACGATCAATGCTATTGTATATCTGCTCTAAAGACATTCCTTCCCTGTGTTCTTTGAGGAGAGATATTACTTGCTTTGTTGTTTCTTCCGTCATGTTTTATTGATATTGATTAGTATTAATAAAGTTTTGATTTGATTTACTTCCATTGAGAGAGCAGTGTTTCTGCAATTTTAATGTCTAGTGCCACTTTGTTGATGCTTGTGTATTCATTTACTGTATGTTCAACACCTTCATCGAGGGTAGCCCAAACAGCTGCATCATATCCCTGTTCTCTCAGTAGGGCAGCACAGGTCCCACCACCGATTCCATATAAAGTTGGTTTTAGATTTGATACACTTTCAATTGCACTTTTTAGATTTTTTATTAAGGGGGATTCTCTAGAAGTAGGTTTATATGGCCCCTCTTTTTGAATTACCTCAAGTGTGATCTCAACTTTGTTAGATTTTTCAAAATTTTTTACAATGTTGTCAACTTCGCCTAAAACTTCGTCAGTAGTATATTTAGGCAATATTCTCATATCGAAGGAAATTTCTGCCATTTCAGGGATTATGTTAATTGATTTTGTATAGAAAGCCCCTTTTGTTGGTTCAAAGGTTGAATATGGGGGTATAAAAATTTCATCTCTTTCATTGAATTTTTTATGTAAATATTCGTCAATTTGGGATTCAAGCTTCATTGCCATACGATGTGCATTGATTCCAATGTCTGGCCTGGAACCATGGCTCTGCTTGCCTTTGACTTTTATAGATATCCACATTATGCCTTTTTCAGCGGTTTCTATTTTAGAACCATCATCTACTCCCCAGTCAGGGACTAAAAAGTAATCATTACTTGAAAATTTTCTATGCTTTAATACTTCTTTAATGCCGTATTTGCTTCCATTCTCTTCGTCTGAAACCACAAAAAGGCCAAGGTTAGCTTGTAATTGGTCTTTATGTTCTGAAAAATACTTAAAAGCTAATACCCCCATACAAACACCATGTATATCATCTGTAGTTCCCCTACCGTATATTAAGTCATTAACAATTGTTGCTTGGAAAGGAGGATATTTCCATGCCTTTTCATCTCCGACATCAACAGTATCTATATGTACAACAAACCATACAGTATCTTTTTTGTTTGCATTCAATAAAAACAACATATTAGGCCTTGTAAACCCATGTATATCTTTTGTGGTATATTCTTCATATTGAAAATCTTTGCAATTTTTGTATATATAATTTTTAAGATATAACGCTCTTTTTTCTTCACCCTTACCTCCAAAAGCTGGATTTACCGATTCTATAGGAATAATCTCCTTGTAAAATTCTTTAATTTCTTCTATGTTCATAAGGTGTTGTATAGTATTTGCCTTTATTTGCCTTTTTGTGTATAGTAATATAAACTAAACTTTTGAAAAAATGAAAAATAAATGTATGGTTTAATTTTATTGGGATAAAGGATAAAAATTAATAAACATTAAGGGAGAAATCTTTTTATTTGGATATCAATTGGATTATTTTATGTATTATGATCTGTTGAACTTTATTGCCACTTTGGTTTCTGTAATAGCCTCGTTTATGTTCGTTATCTTTTTGATCTATGATTACCATTCCAATGAAAAGATAAATAAAGTGTATTGGATCATTGGCTTTTCATTTTTTACCATTGCTTCTTTATGTGACCTTATATTTTTCTTTTTTATCAATTATGAGTTATATGTGGTATATCTTGCTTCCGTGACACTTTTGGTTACATTCCTGAGCATTGGTGAACTTTATTTTTTAAATTTAAAGAAAAATTACAGAATTTTTATTATCTACTATTTGTACGCCTTTTCCATCATTACTCTTGTATCTGTTTTCTTTTATAGCATGCCTTCCAATATACTGGTATCTCATATTTTCAATAGTGCTTCTTTGCCTTCTATGCTTATTGTATTGCCTATGTTTGTGACTTTACCAGGGACTGCAATCCTTGTTATTGGCCCCTTATACCATGTATTTAAAAAGAGGGCTTTAGCAATACCCCAATTGATGATTTCTATTGGATTTTTTATTGTTGCTGTTTCTACAGGGGTTACAATAATTAATATTCAATACATATTTAGCATTGGCATTGTTATCGGCCTTGGAATGGTTTTTTGGGGTGCTATAAAATCTAACAATAAAATAAAATATTTAGGAGATAATCAAATTGCATGAATGATACTGTAGTAACGCCTTGGGAAGTTAAGGGAAAGTTGGATTACGCTAAACTTATAAAAGAATTTGGAACCAAAGAAGTTGATGATGCGTTATTAGAACGTATAAAGAAGGATTTTGGGGCATTGCATCCATTTTTATCTAGAAAAATATTCTTTTCACACCGAGACCTTGACTGGTTATTGGATAAATACGAAAAAGGGGAGAAATTTTATATATACACAGGTAGAGGCCCTTCTGCAGAAGTACATTTAGGGCATTTGATACCGTGGATCTTTGCAAAATATTTGCAGGACCATACTGGTGCAGAATTTTATTTTCAATATACGGATGATGAAAAATTCTTAGTAAAAGGAACTGAAAATCTGGATTTTTATACTAATATGGCTTACGAAAATCTTTTGGATGTTCTTGCATTAGGGATTGATATAAACAAACTTCATGTTTTTGTAGACACAAAAGATATTGGAAGGATGTATAAACTGGCTTTAAATGTATCCAAACATGTAACATATTCTACAGTAAAAGCAGTTTTTGGCATCAATGATAGCGATAATATTGGAAAAATATTTTATACTTCACTTCAATCAGTTTTGGCTTTTTTACCCTCCGTTGAAAAAGGCAATAATATACCTTGCCTAATACCATGTGGAATCGATCAAGATCCTCATTTTAGGTTAACGAGGGATGTTGCACCAAAATTAGGTTTCTATAAGCCTGCCATTATACATAACAAACTTATGCCTGGATTAACAGGGGATTCTAAAATGTCTTCTTCAGATCTAGATTCAGTTATTTACACTACAGATAATGATAAAACTATCAACAAAAAGATCATGAATGCGTTTACAGGAGGAAAATCAACTGTTAGTGAACAACGTAAAGAGGGTGCAAATCCATATATCTGCCCTATTTTTTACATGTATTCATATCTTTTTGAGCCCCTTGATGATAAGCTAAATGAAAGGGAGCAAAATTGCAAAAACGGCAACTTACTGTGCGGAGAATGCAAAGCAGAGTTATCCTCAAGGGTTATAAAATACTTAAAAAACCATAGGGAAAACAGAGAAAAAGCTAAAAAATATGTTGAAAAAATTAAAAATAATGCCTAGCGCATCAATCTAGAACAGAGATTTTTTTATTGCATTTTTAACTTTTTCTTGGAGTTCGGGAGGGATTTCTTTCATGCCATGTTCTTTTTGTGCATGTTCAACTATTTTTGGCATTAGTTCTTCCATTGTTTTTGCTTTTGTCTCAAACCCACACTGCATACCGATATCTTTGCATTTAAATTTGTATACCATATAGTTCACATAATGGAACATATTATTTCTATATTTAATGATTTCTAATTATATTTTTCAATAAAAATAGATTTTTTAAAGGTTTAATGTATTGATGAAAATATTTAAATTTTACATAACCCATAAACAACAGATCATTATGGATTCCGAGGATGAAATTGTTCTACTTGTAAAAAAGTTTTTAGAAAAAAAAGGAAAGGCAAAAACAGATGAAATAGAATCCTACATCAATGGGTTAAATAAAAAATGTCCAGATAAAACAGTTCTTTTTCTAATGAAACTCAAGGTAAATAACATTATAGAAGGGGAATTTTCTCCAGAATTTGGTACCTGGCTATGGTGGGTTAGCAATAAAAATAGCGAATAAGTTTTAGGCAAATCATTTATTATTTAATTTTTCCATATGGGAAATCCTTTTATTGATTAGTTCTGTTGTCCCAATATCTTTTCTGTAATATATTTCACCTTTGATATGCCCTATGCCTTTTTGGCATACCTTTTCAGCTTCATCTATTGTATTTCCAGTACCTAAGAGTGCAATTGCCCTTGAAGTTGTTGTATGGATAACCCCATTTATTTCATTAACTGATGCCATATAGATTTTAAGGTTGCTTATTTTGTATATTTCTTCATCTATTTGTAAAGGCTTATTCGATACGGGATTGACACCATAACCTTTGGGAACGATGTATTTGCATACTGTAGATACGTTGTTGAATTGTATATTAAGTTCATTTAACTTGCCTTGTATAGTGTATTTTACAATATCTATAAAGTCAGTTTTGATTGAGTTTAACGTATTTATTCCTTCTGGATCTCCAAACCTGCAATTATACTCTATAAGGAAAGGCCCTGTAGGGGTTTCCATAAAACTGCCATACAAAATGCCTTTGTATTTTATTCCCTCCTTCTCCATGGCATTGATCGTTTCTTTCATTATTTCTACGGCTTCTTTGTAATGATTTTCTTTTACAAAGGGAAGTTTGCCATCTGAAAAGCTATATGATCCCATGCCACCAGTATTAACACCCCTATCGCCTTCTAACAACCTTTTATGGTCTTGAACTAATGGAAAAAATGATAAATTCTTACCATCTACTGCAGCTTGGAGTGTGAATTCTTCACCTTCTACTTTATTTTCTATAATAAACCCTTCGGATCCACCTATTCTGCCATCAAATATTTCATAACCATACTTTATAGCTTCATTGTATGTAGTAAAATGATCACCCCATACTTTTACGCCTTTCCCTGAGGTTAAACCAATTGGCTTTATTACAAAAGGTCCTTCCCAGTTTCTTAGTGCCCCTTCAATATCCTCTTTTTTTTCTATTTTTTTATATGGTATATTGCCTTTTATATTGTACTTAGCCATTAAATTTCTAGCAAAAAATTTTGAACCTTCTATTTGTGCTGCCTTTTTGTTAGGGCCAAAAACTTCAATGCCTTTTTTCTCAAGTTCATCAGTTATCCCCAGTACTAACGGCATTTCTGGACCTATTATTGCAATGTCAATATCGTTTTTTTCCATGTCATCAGCAATTTCTGATATTTTGCTTTCTTCTATTTGCATATGTTTCTTGGAGATTTTTATAATGCCAGGATTTTTGTTATGTGAATATGAAAAAATTTCTACATTGCTTTTGGCTATGCTTTCACATATTGCATGCTCTCTTGCCCCACCACCTACAACGCCTATTTTTATGTTCTCACCTTATGAGATTATGTTATTGACTATTATGAACATTTTGTTTTTAGTTGCCAATTATAGTTTGCATCTAATAAATGAGAAAAGTGCTTTTTGATGTAGGATTATTAGTTGCATAGGTATATTTGTTAATTAGGTTGATGGATAAGCCTTGCTTAAATTTTTTTGCTATAGTATATGGATATTAATAATTACAGAACCAACAACGCTGATCAAAAATACAAAACCAATAGCTACATTAACATGGAAAAAGGCTATATTGATCCTTTCTAGATGAGTTTTGCCTACGATTAAATGTTCAGTTAAAATCAATATCCATATTAAAACAATGGAGATAAGCATAAAGTAATTAGTGTAAATAAAATAAAAATATGTGATCAATATTCCCATTGCAAAATGCACGAAAAAAGAGAGGTATATGCTTTTTTCCACTCCGAATTTGGTAGGTATTGATTTTAAATTTTCTTTTTTGTCAAAAGATACATCTTGTATTGCGTATAAAATGTCAAACCCTGTTAGCCATAAAACCGCTATCAAAAACGTTAATACGATAGGCAAAGATAAGAGCGTATATACATTGCCCGTAACAGCGATCCATCCCCCTACAGGGACTATTCCTTCAACGATTCCTAATCCAACATGGGATAGCCATGTATAGCGTTTTAGAAGAGAATAAATAAGAAAAACTGGAATTGTAACAAAGGATAATATAAAGGCAGTAAAATTTATCAGATATACAATAAAAAAAAACAGGAGTGTAAATATTAATATTATGCCGTATCCTTCTTTTTTAGTTATTTTGCCAGATGCAATGGGCCAGTGCATAGTTCGTGCATTTTTTTTATCAAACTCAGCGTCAAGGACTCTGTTGCCCGTCATTGCTATTACCCTTCCTGAAAAGAGTGCTAATGTTATTAAAATAAGCAACCTTGTGTTGGGTATGGTGTTAGCTGCTAGAAAAGCACCAATGTAAACAAAAGGGAGCATAAATAGGGTATGTTCTACCCTTATCAATTTGAAAAAATATTTAACTTTTGTCCAATCCATACTCCTTCCATCTCTTGGTTACTAAATCTACTATTTCTTTTTTCATAGAAATAACTTCAGGCCATGTTCTTGTATAGCCTTCCTCTTTCCATTTCTTGGTAGCATCAATGAGCATTTTAGAACCGTAATTAAGCATAGGGGAGGCATGGTCTAGTGTGTCAGTAGGAGTAAAATTTATTATGGAAACATCTCTTGATGGATCAATCCTTGTTGTGGTTGCCCATAAAACTTCTTTGAGGTTATGTACGTTTATATCCTCATCTAAGACAATAATGATCTTTGTTAGGGATAACATTCCTAATCCCCATAGGCCCATTGCCACTTTTTTAGCATGCCCAGGATACCTTTTTTGTATGGATACAATAGCTAAATTATGGAATACTGATTCAATAGGCAAATTAATGTCTTTAATTTCTGGAATTATGAATTTTATTATTGGCATTGTTAATTGTTCAACTGCTTTGCCAATATATGCATCTTCCATTATTGGTCTACCTACAATGGTTGTGGGATAGATTGCATCTTTTCTTCTATGGATTGAAGTAACATGCATATAAGGGAACATTTCAGGTGGGGAATAATATCCATTGTGATCTCCAAATGGGCCTTCTAGTTTCCTTTCATTTGGCATAGCAATCCCCTCTATAACGATTTCACTTTCTCTGGGCACCTCTAGGTCCACTGTATAACATTTGGTTAATTCAACATTTTCCTTTCTGATATATCCAGAAAATAGGAATTCATCTACGTCCTCAGGCAGGGGAACAGCTGCAGAAAAAATAGTAGCGGGATCAGAACCTAATGCTATTGCAACCTCTAGAGGCTTGTTCATTTTTTCTGCTTGGCTATAGTGGTAAGCACCACCTTTATGTGCCTGCCAATGCAAACCTATAGTTTTGTTGTCGTATATTTGCAATCTATACATCCCTACATTTCTAATTCCGTTAACAGGGTCTTTTGTTATCACTAAAGGCAAGGTTATATACTTGCCACCATCATTGGGCCAGCATTTCAAAGCCGGAAGGAAAGAAAGATCTTTTTCTTCTACCTCCATCCAAGGGGCATTGTTTTTTATTTTAGGTGCATAGGAAGAGATTTCTTTTAGCATGGGCAACATTTTTAGGGTATCTAATATAGAAGTGGGCATTTTTATTTTCAATAAACCTGTCAAAGATTCACCTATATCTTTAGCCTCTTTCACGCCTAGTGCATAATACATATGCCTTTCAGAACCAAATAAATTTATTACTACCGGTATATTGGAACCCTTAACCTTATTGAATAAAATAGTTTTACCAGTGGTTTTTACGATTCTATCAGCAATTTCTGTTATTTCTAGTTCTGGGTCTACCTCTACATTCACTATTTTGAGTTCGTTTTTTGTTTTTAACAGATCTAGATATTCCCTTAAGTTATTCATAACATTCCTCGTTGCTCTAAAAAAGTAAAGATATTTAAATTATTTAACATTAGGGATTTGGATAAAGCAGTAAAACGAGTAATTCTTATGGAATTGCACCACTTCCCCCATGACAAAAAGATATATTAGCACCTTATTTATTTTAATAAACAATGCTTAGAACCATTAAACTGTTGCTTCCAGAGGATAAGTTATTCATCGAAACATCGTGGATGTTAAGGAAAACAACTCATAAGCAATGCAATAGCTCTGAGGATAAAATTTTCAACATGTATAGAAACAATAAAGAGGCTTACAAATTTGTGAATGAAAAAAACTTTACTATGTTGGTTGAAAAAAATGGATGATAAAATTTTTATATCTAGATTTTTCT
>Ga0080006_1224728_pt1 | contig 34574 bp, 27 predicted proteins | sample RS3BMetagenome_FD_69209 | JGI IMG/M metagenome (GOLD analysis project Ga0080006, IMG submission 69209) | Ferric oxide microbial mat and aquatic microbial communities from Rainbow Spring, Yellowstone National Park, USA - RS3B (SPADES... ...
GGCGTCAGGCCTTCAAGACCACCCGCCGGGGACGCAGTCTCACTTCAGTCCTCGAGGGACAAGCGACGGAAGCGTTCCCCGGCGGAGGCCTCTGCAATGGAAGGTAGACCCATCAGCGACGACACCGAGCTCGTCGGGGGGCAGTTGCTGCACCGGGTGGAGGACGGTATCTGCTGGATCCGCCTCAACCGTCCCGACGTCGCCAACGCGCTGACGCCGGAGCAGCGCAACGTCGTCATCGACCTGCTCGCCCAGGCCGACCAGGACCCGGCGGTCCGGGTAGTGGTGCTCGGCGCCGTCGGGCGCCACTTCTGCGGCGGGGCCGACCTCCGGGTGGACCGGGCCGAGCCGGCGGGCGGCGACGACCGCCCGTCGCCGGGGATGGTGATGAAGATGCTCGCCTACGGCGTCCACCGGCTTCTGGCGGCGATCATGGACTGCCAGAAACCGGTGGTGGCGTCGGTCAACGGCACGGCGGCCGGCATCGGCGTCCAGCTCGCCCTGGCGAGCGACCTGGTGGTGATGGCCGAGGAGGCGAGCTTCCTCGAGGTCTTCGTCTCGCGCGGCATCGTGCCCGACGGCGGGGCCGCGTACCTGCTGGCCCGGGTGGTCGGCCTCCAGCGGGCCAAGGAGCTCATGATGCTCGGCGACAGGATCGGCGCCCAGAAGGCGAGGGAGTACGGGATGGCGACGGTGGTCGTCCCACGGGCCGAGCTCGAGGCCGCCACCCTCGAGCTGGCGACCCGACTGGCCAGCGGGCCGACGGTCGCCCTCGGCCTCATGAAGCGGCTCGTCAACCGGTCGCTCGACGTCGACCGAACCACCGCCCTCTTCGAGGAGGCGGCCGCCCAGGAGGTGACGATGACGAGCCGCGACGCCCAGGAGGGGGTCGCCTCGTTCGTCGAGGGCCGCCCGACCCGGTTCGAGGGACGCTGAGCGAGAGCGGGACGGAACCGGCGCCGGGCTAGAACGGGGAGGGGAGCCGGCCCATCGGCACGGCGATCACGCTGGAGGTGCCGGCGTCGATCGCCTCGCCGATCGCCCGGGGCAGCTGCTCGACGTCGTCGAGGATGACCCCCCGGGCGCCGAAGGCGCCGGCGAGAGCCGCCCAGTTCGGGTTCTCGAGCACCGTCCCGAGCTCGCGTCCGCCGAACTTCTCGCGCTGGTCGCGGTTGGAGTTGCCGTAGGCGCCGTCGTCGAAGACGACGGTGACGGTGTCGATGCCGTGCTGCATCGCCGTCGCCAGCTCGGTGGCGGCGTAGAGGAAGCCGCCGTCGCCGACGACGGTCACGACCGGGCGGTCGGGTCGGGCGACCTTCACCCCGAGGGCCGCCGGGTAGGCGAAGCCAAGAGTGCCCATGTACGAGGTCGAGAAATAGGTCCGGGGCTCGTAGACCGGGTAGTACATGTGGCACATGTAGGCCACCGAGGTGGTGTCGCAGACCACGATGCCGTCCTCGGGGACGCCCTGGCGGAGCAGCTCGACCATCCTCGCCTGGGGGCCGACCGCCCGGAGCCCGTCCTCGAACTCGGCCCGCCAGGCGGCCACCTGCTCGGCCCGGGACGGCCGGGACGCGATGCCGTCGGCGGCCAGTGCCTCGTCGAGCCGCTCGAGCGAGAGCCGCCCGTCGCCGACCACGCCGACGTCGGCCGGGTGGTTGCGGCCGATCTCGGCCGGGTCGACGTCGAGGTGGACGAGCCGCTGGTGGGGGGCGAGCCGGATCCCCTGCAAGCGCGTCCCGACCGCCAGGACGACGTCGGCCTGGGCGACCACCGGCCCGAGCCGCTGGCTCGCCCACAGCGTGCCCACCGACAAAGGGTGGCGGTGGTCGATCGCCCCCTTGCCCTCCCGGGTGGTGACCACCGGCGCCTGCAGCCGCTCGGCGACCGCCCGCAGCGCCTCGGCGGCATCGCCGAGCACCACGCCGCCACCGGCCACGACCAACGGCGAGCCGGCGCTCGCCAGAATCGTTGCCGCCGCGGCCACCTCGGGCGGGTCGGGGGCGACCGGCGGCACGGCCACCGGGTCGAGCGGGGCCGTGTCGGCCGGCTCGAGCAGCGCCTCCGGCGGGAACTCGACCTCGGTCGGTCGAGGCCGCCCGGTGGCCATCTCGACGAAGGCACGGTGGACGGCGCCGGGGATGGCGTTGCCCACGAGCGCCCGCTCGGCCGACGTGGTGACCGGCCGGACCACTTCGAGCTGGTCGTGCACGTCGTGGAGGAGGCCGAGGTCCTGGCCGATCCCGTGCCGGTTGACCTGGCCGGCCAGCAGCAGCACCGGTGACGAGCAGGCGTAGGCGGTGGCAAGGCCGCTGCAGGCGTTGTAGACGCCGACGCCGGGCACCACCAGGGCCACCCCGGGACGCCCGCCGGCCCGGGCGTAGCCGTCGGCCATGTAGGTCGTGGCCTGCTCGTGCCGGGTCACGACGAAGCGGATCTCGGGCACGTCGACCAGCGCGTCGAGGGCAGCCATCAGCTGGTCCCCGGGCAGGCCGAAGATGACCTCCACCCCCTCGGCCCGCAGCTGGGCGGCCAGGGCGTCGCCACCGGTGCGGACGTTGCCGAGGCTCACGTGCGGTCCAAGCCGAGCATCCCGATGGCGTTGCCGCGGGCGATCTTGTAGACCTGCTCGTCGGTGAGCCCGGCGAAGAGCTTCTCGGCGACCTGCCTCGTCTCCGGCCAGGTCGAGTCGGTGTGCGGGTAGTCGGTCTCGAAGGTGACGTTGTCGACGCCGATCTCCTCCAGCGAGGCCAGCCCGTGGCGGTCCCGGAAGAAGCAGCCGAAGACCTGCCGGGCGAAGTAGTGGGACGGCGGCTCGGGGACGATGTCCTTCACCCCGCCCCAGGCCCGGTGCTCGAGCCAGACGTCGTCGGCCCGCTCCAAGATGTAGGGGAGCCACCCGATCTGGCCCTCCGAGTAGGCGAGCCGCAGGCGGGGGTGCCGCACGAGGACGCCCGAGAAGAGGAAGTCGGCCAGCGACGCCATGGCATTGCCGAAGCTCAGGGTGGCCGCCACCGCCACCGGGGCGTCGGCCGAGGTGGCCGGCATCTTCGACGACGAGCCGATGTGCATGCAGACCACCGTCGCTGTCTCCTCGCAGGCGTCGAAGAAGGGCTCCCAGTGGTCGCCGTGGATGCTCGGCAGCCCGAGGTGGGGCGGGATCTCGCTGAAGCAGACCGCCCGCACCCCCCGAGCGGCGTTGCGCCGCACCTCGGCCGCCGCCAGCGCCGGGTCCCACAGCGGCACCAGGCAGAGCGGGATGAGGCGACCGCCGCTGTCGCCGCACCACTCGTCGACCATCCAGTCGTTGTAGGCGTGGACGCAGGCCTCGGCCACCTCCCGGTCCTTCGCCTCGAGGAACGTCTGGCCGCAAAAGCGCGGGAACGTCGGGAACGCCAGGCTGGCCTCGACCCAGTTGAGGTCCATGTCGGCCAGCCGGGCCACCGGGTCGTAGCAGCCGGGCCGCATCTCGTCGTAGGTGATCGGGGTCATCGTCATCTCGTCCCGCTCGAACCCGACCGCCGCCACGTGCCGCTTGTTGATGTAGACGAGGTCCTCGTAGACCCAGCAGTCGGCCTGCGGGCCGTCGGGGTCGAAGGTCTGCTCGTAGTGGCCGCCGCCGACGTGGCGCATCGAGCCGATGCCCCGCCGCTCGACCCGTGGGCCCCGCTCGCGGAAACGGGACGGCAGCCACCGCTGCCAGAGGTGCGGCGGCTCGACCACGTGATCGTCGACGCTGACGATGCGGGGGATCGTGGGGTGTGCGGGGACCACTGCGACTCCCGGAGTATCGGTCGGCCGGCGCGCCGGCCGAGGGAGGGGATGGCTGTTCGTATACTCTATATGTTCTCGCTGCGGGCATCCGGCGGGCGGCGGGTCCGGGAAGGGGGCGTGGTGGACGGGCCGTTGGCCGGTGTCAGGGTGGTGGAGGTCGCCTCGTGGAGCTTCGTGCCGTCGGCCGGGGCGGTGCTCGCCGAATGGGGGGCCGACGTCGTGAAGGTCGAGCGGCTCGAGGGCGGCGACCCCCAGCGCGGCCTGGTGGCCACCGGGGTGGTGCCGGAGGCCGAGAGCGGGGTCGACTACCTGATCGAGCAGCCGAACCATGCCAAGCGCTCGCTCGCCGTCGACCTCGAGCACCCCGAGGGCCGTCGGGTGCTGCTCGACCTCTGCGCCCGGGCCGACGTCTTCCTGACGAACTGGCTGCCCGGGCCGCGGCGCCGGGTGGGGATCGACGTCGATGCCATCCGGGCGGTCAACCCGGGCATCATCTACGTCCGTGGCACCGGCCAGGGGGTCCGCGGTCCCGACGCCGAGCGCGGCGGCTACGACGGGTCGGCCTTCTGGGCCAGGGCGGGCACCGTGGACCAGCTGACGTTGGCCGACGACCCCTACGGTCCGACGCAGCCGCCGGCCTTCGGCGACCTGATCGGTGGGCAGACGATCGCCGGTGGCATCGCCGCCGCCCTCTACCGGCGGGCGGCGACCGGCACCCCCTCGGTCGTCGACGTCTCGCTCATGGCGGTCGGGATGTGGATGATGTCGCCGAGCATCGTCTCCCAGCGCGGGCGCCCCGGGCCGTCCCAGCGCCCGCCGACTCGCCAGGAGGCGCCGAACCCGGTGGCCAACCGCTACCGGACGAGGGACGGACGGGTGGTCCACCTGGTGATGTTGCAGGCCGGCCGGTTCTGGCCGGAACTGGTGCGGGCGATCGGGCGGCCGGCGCTGGCCGACGACCCCCGCTTCGCCGACGCCGAGGCGCTCCGTCGCCACCACGGCGAGGCGCGGGCGGCGCTCGAGGAGGTGTTCGCCGCCCGGACCCTGGCGGAGTGGCGGTCGGTGCTCGCCTCGGTGGAAGGCGTCTGGGCGGTGGCCCAGACGCCGGCCGAGGTGCATGACGATCCCCAGGCGACGGCCAACGGCTACCTGGCCGAGGTGGCGGCGGCCGAGGGGCCGGCGTTCCGGCTGGTGGCCAACCCCGTGCAGTTCGACGAGTCACCGCCGACGTTCGATGCAGCCCCGTCCTTCGGCGAGCACACCGACGAGATCCTCGGTGAGCTCGGCCTCGACACCGACGCCATCCTCGCCCTCAAGATCGCCGGAGCGGTCCTGTGACCGACGGCCGGCCGGTCGGTGACCGGGCCCTGACCGGCATCCGGGTGTGCGACCTGAGCGGGCAGCTCGCCGGGGCGGGGGCCACCCGCTACCTGGCCGCCTTCGGCGCCGAGGTGATCCGGGTGGAGGACCCGGCCACCCGCGGCGGGTGGGACATCGTGCGCGGGGCGCCGCCGTTCGTCGACGAGCGACGGGGCATCGAGCTCGGCGGGTGCTTCAACAACTACAACGTCGGCAAGCTGGGCGTCACCCTCAACCTGCGGACCGAACGGGGCCGCCAGCTGCTGGCCGAGCTCGTCAGGTGCTGCGACGTGGTGACCGAGAACTTCGCCGCCGGCGTCTTCGCTGCCATGGGCTTCCCCTACGAGGTGCTGGTGGCGCTGCGGCCCGACGTCATCTACGTCTCGAACTCGGGCTTCGGGCACAGCGGTCCCTATGCCGGCTTCCGGACCTGGGGCCCGATCGTCCAGGCCTGCTCTGGACTGGCCTTCGACAGCGGGCTGGCCGGGCTCGAGCCGGCGGGGTGGGGCTACTCGTACATGGACCACATGGGCGCCAACTACATGGCCATGGCGGTGCTGGCGGCGGTCCTCCACCGCCAGCGCACCGGCGAGGGCCAGTGGGTGGACATGTCCTGCACCGAGGCCGCGATGACGCTGACCGGCACCGACATCCTCGCCCACACGGCGAACGGTCGACCGGCCCGCGCCCCGCGCACCGTCCACTCCAACCGCAGCCCGACCGGCACGATGGCCCCCCACGGCATCTACCCGGCGCTCGGTGACGACGAGTGGATCGCCATCGCCTGCCGCAGCGACGAGGACTGGACGGCCCTCGGAAAGGTGGCGGGCGAGCGGTGGGCCGCCGACCGGCGCTTCGCCACCGTCGGCGGGAGGCTGGCGGACGAGGACGAGCTCGACCTCCTCGTCGGCCGGTGGACGGGCGGCCACGACCGCCACCAGCTCGCCGAGCGCCTGCGGTGCGCCGGCGTCCCGGCCGCCGCCGTGCTGCGCCCGGCCGAGCGGACCGGCGATCCCGAGCTCAACCGGTGGGGGATGTGGCCGGCGGTCGAGCACCCGGCGATGGGGCGGGTGGCGGTCGACGGCATCCCCGTCCACCTCTCGGAGAGCGACTGGGTGATCGAGGAGCCGGCGCCGTGCCTCGGCCAGCACAACCGGCAGGTTCTCGGCGGCTGGCTCGGGGTCGGCGACGACAAGCTCGACGAGCTCGCCCGCCAGGGGGGGGTCTGATGGACCTCCCCGGCGCCCTCGACGGCGTGGCGGTGGTCGAGCTGGCCAGCGAGGAAGGGGCGTTCGCCGGCAAGCTGCTGGCCGAGCTCGGGGCCGACGTCGTGCTGGTCGAGCCCCCCGGCGGTCATCCGTGCCGTCGGTACGGGCCGTTCCTCGACGACCTCCCCGGCGACGAGTCCAGCCTGTGGTGGTGGCACGCCCAGCGGTCGAAGCGCTCGGTGGTGCTCGACCTCGACTCGCCCGACGGGCTCGGGCAGCTGCGCCGTCTCGTGGCGGCGGCCGACGTGGTGCTCGAAGCCGAGCCTCCGGGCTCGCTTCGGCGCCGGGCTGCCGGCTACGACGACCTGGGTCCGGGACATCGGCGCCTCGTGTGGGCCTCGCTCACCCCCTACGGCGAGGAGGACCGGCGCTCGGTCGAACCATGGACCGACCTGACGTTGCTGGCGGCCGGTGGGCCGGTCTGGAACTGCGGGTACGACGACCACCGGCTGCCGCCGGTGCGCGGCGGCTGGAGCCAGGCGTTCCACATCGCCGGCATCCATACCGTGCTGGCGGTGCTCACCGCCCTGGTCCACCGGCACCGCGCCGGGAGCGGCCAGCGCATCGAGGTCAACGTGGCCGCCGCCGCCAACGTGACGACCGAGATCGCCACCATGGAATGGCTCGTCGCCGGGGCGACCGTCCAGCGCCAGACCGGGCGGCACGCCTCGGTCAACCCGACCGCACCCTCCCAGGTCGAGGCGGCCGACGGGCGCTACGTCCTGCTCGGCTTCCCGCCCCGGGCCGAGGAGGACTACCGGGCGCTGCTTCAGTGGATGGACGAGCTCGGACTGCGCGACAGCTTCCCCGACGCCGCCCTCCTCCAGCTCGGGATCGAACGTGGCGGGGTGGCGATCGTCGAGCTCGGTGTCGACCCGGTGGCCCGGGAGGTGTTCGACGCCGGGCGGGCCGCCATGGCCCACATCGCCGCCCACCTGCCCGCCTACGAGGCGTTCTCCGGGTTCCAGCGGCGTGGCATCGTCTGCGGGATCGTCGACTCGCCCGAGGAGGCCTTCGAGGACACCCACACCCGGAGCCGGGGCTTCCCGGTGGCGGTCGAGCATCCCGAGCTCGGCCGGACGATCGAGTACCCGGGGGCGCCGGTGCGCTTCGGGCGATCCCCGTGGCGGGTCCAGCGCCGGGCACCGCTGGTCGACGAGCACCGCCAAGAGGTCCTCGACGGCGAGCAGCCGACCGGGGGCGACACGAAGGGAGCGCCGCCGTGAGCAACCAGCCCGAGCCCCGGCTCGAGCGGGTGGCGGCCGAGCTCGAGATCCGGAACCTGCTCGCCCGGGTGGCCCAGGTGGCCGACCACGGGTCGCTCGACGAGTACGGCGAGCTGTTCACCGAGGATGCGGCGTGGGAGCTCCCCGGCGGGCCCCGGCGTGGGCGGTCCGACATCCTCGAAGGAGCGCGACAGCGGCGCCACGACGGCGTCACCGGGCCCGGGAGCCGGACCCGTCACCTGATCTCGACCGTGTCCGTCGCCGTCGGGGACCGAGGGCGGGCCACCGCCGACTCCTACTGGCAGTTCTGGCGGGAGACCGACGCCACGCCGGCGCTGTTCAACATGGGCCACTACCACGACACGCTCCGTTTGGACGACGGCACCTGGCGGGTCGCCCGTCGCGAGATCACGCTCGGGTAGGTGCCGCCGGGTCAGCCGGATCCGCCGAAGGACGGCGCCCGGCGCTCGAGGAAGGACCGGACCGCCTCCCGGTGGTCGGCGGTGCCGAAGGTGATCGCCTCCATGGCGAGCGAGGCGTCGATCAGCCGGGTGACCCGCTGGATCAGCTCGGCGTTGGCCAGGCGCTTGTTGAAGCAGATGGCGTGGCGTGGGCCCTGTGCCAGCCGCTCCGCCATCTCCGTGGCCGCCTGGCGGAGCTCGCCGGGCGGGCAGAGGCGGTTGACCAGCCCGAGGTCGGCCGCCTGGCGGGCGGTCATCACGTCGCCGGTGAAGAGGAACTCCTTGCCCCGGTGCAGCCCGAGGAGCATCGGCCAGAGGATGGCCCCGCCGTCCCCGGCGACCAGCCCGGCCTTGACGTGGGGGTCGGCGATCCGGGCGGACTCGGCCATGAGCACGAGGTCGCAGAAGAGCGCCATGGTGGCGCCCAGCCCCATGGCGTCGCCGTTGACCGCCGCCAGCACCGGCTGGGGGATCGCCAGCTGGGCCCGCACCACCTCGGCGGACCCGATCATCAGCTCCGGGTAGCCGTCCTCGTAGCCGGTGTCGAGGTTCTCTTGCATCCCGCCGAAGTCGGCCCCCACGCAGAACGCTTGGTCGCCGGCGCCGGTCAGCACGACCACCGCCACCTGGCGGTCCTCGGCGATCCGCCGGAAGAGCGGGGTCAGCTCGGCGTGCATGCCGGGGTTGATGGCGTTGCGACGTTCTGGCCGGTTCAGCTCGACCCAGAGCACGTCGTGGGGGCGCATCGTGCAGCGGAAGAACTCGAAGCCGTAGCGGTCCTCGGCGGTCGGCTCAGGCGGCATCGGGCTCTCCTTGGTCGTCGTTCGGGGTCGTCGGTCGGGCTGGCTCGCCGGTCAGACGGGGGCCGAGGCGCTGTCCACCCGCGCCTGGCCGAGGTAGATGGCGGTGAGCTGCTCGGGGTCGAGCTCGGGACGCGGCCCCGCCCACACGAGCCGGCCGAGCTCGAGCAATGCCACGTCGTCGGCCACGTCGAGCACCGCCTTGGCCCGTTCCTCGACCACCAGCAGCGTCGTCCCCTGGTCTCGCAGCTCGCCGAAGAGCCGCATGATCTCCGCCACCACGAGCGGGGCCAGCCCGAGCGTCGGCTCGTCGGCGATCAGCACCCTCGGTGGGCGCACGAGGATCGGGGCCATCGTCAACATCTGCTGCTCGCCGCCCGAGAGGTTGGCGGCGGCGGTGCGACGGCGCTCGGCGAGGTTGCCGAAACGCCGGTAGACCTGCTCGCGGTCGGCGGCGTCGGGCAGCAGGACGGCCAGGTTCTCCTCGACCGACAGCGTCGGGAAGATGCCGCGGGACTCGGGGGCGAGCAGGATGTCCCGGGCACGTCGGTGAGGCGCCAGGGTGGTGATGTCCCTGCCGTCGAGCAGGATCGACCCGCCGGCCGGCTCGATCAGCCCGGTGACGAGCTTGCACAACGTCGACTTGCCGGCACCGTTGGCGCCGACCAGGGCGGTGATCGTGCCACGTCGCACGCCAAGGTCGATCCCGAACAGGACCTGCGTCTCGCCGTAGGCGGCGTCGATCCCGACCAGCTCGAGGGCCAACGGGCCCGCAGCACCGTTGCCCTCGGCCGACGTCGCCGGCACGCTGGCCGCCGGCTCGGCAGTCCCGGCAACGGGCGCCGGGGTGGCCGGCGGGGAGGCGCCGGTCACCGAGGAGCCGGCGACCGCCAGCACCGGGCCGCCGGCCACTGCCAGCCGCCCGCCAACAGCCGCCGCCCGTGCGGCTCGTCTCGCCTCGCGTCGGCGCCGGCGGCGGAAGGACTGCTCCTCGGTCAGCGCCAGGATCCCGTCGGGGTTCTGGGCCATCGTGACCGCCCCGAGGCCGAAGATCACGCTCGGCAGCCAGACCGACGAGGTGCCGCTCCAGGAGATGAAGGAGAAGTGGAAGCCGGACGAGAGGACGCCGGCGAAGAGCGTGCTCGAGAGGCCAGCGGCGATGGCGGCGCTCGGACGCCGGACGCCCCACAGCACCACCGCCGCCAGCCAGATCAAGCCGACCGGCGTGGTGTAGGTGCTACTCGTCACCGCCTTGTCGACCGTCACGAGGAGCACGCCGGCCAGTCCGGCCAGGCCGGCCGACAGGGCGAAGAGGGTGATCTTCACCCGTGGTCCCGAGATGCCCGAGGCGCTGGCGGCCACCTCCGAGGCGCGCACCGCGCTCATCATCCGACCCGAGGCCGAGCGTTGGAGGTTGCGCACCATCAGTGTGACGACGATCACGATGACGGCAAGGAAGACGGCGAGCGTCTTCTCGTCGTTGAAGTTGAACGGTCCGACGACCGGCCGCGGGATCGCCCATCCGTTCCCGAGCGGGCCGGCCAGCCACGGCCACTGGAAGAGCACGTTGTCGCCGAGGAAGCCGAGCGCCAGCGTGGCCAGGGCGAGCGAGAGCCCCCCGAGGCGCAGGGCCGGCACCGCCACGACGATGCCGAGCCCGACCGAGACGGCCACACCGATCACCAACCCGACGAAGTACCCCTGGTGGAAGTGGACGATGGTGATGCCGGCCACGAGGCCCGAGGCCGTGACGAACGCCGCCTGGGCGAGGCTGACGATGCCACCGAGCCCGGTGACGATGGTGAACGAGAGGAACAGCAGCGAGATCGCCAGTCCCTTGGTGGTCAGGTTGAGCCAGTACGCGTCGGCACCGACGAAGAGGTAGACGAACAGGACGGCGAACCAGAACACCCACGGCGCCAGTCGACGCCACGGGGGGCGGAGGGCGAGATAGTCCGGGGGAGCCACGTCCTCGGCCGCGGTGCCCGCCCGGCGGCCCCGCTCGCGCCCCCAGACCGCCAGCCCGACCAGCAGCAGGACGAAGGGGACGGCGTCGCTGAAGCCCGAGATGCTGGCGGCGAAGCTCGCATACCCGGCGACGAGGCCCTGGACCGCGCCGATGAACAACCCGCCGAGGGCGGCCAGCGGGACCGAGCGCAGGCCTCCCAGCACCGCCGCGGCCGCGGCGGCGAGGAGCACGAAGAGGTAGGCCGATGGCGTCAACGAGTTGAAGATCGGGGCGCCGGCGACACCGGCCAGCCCGGCCATCGTCGTGCCGAGCAGCCAGGCGGCGCCCGAGGTGCGGCCGCGGTCGATGCCGCGCACGACCGCCAGCTCCGGCCGGTCGACCAGTGCCCGCATCGACAGGCCGAGCCTGGTCCGGCGGAGCACGAACCACAGCCCGAAAGCCATCAGCGCCGAGAGGGTGGCCACGATCAGCTGGTTGGAGCTGAAGCCGAAGACGGTGCCGACGTGCCACTGGACGGCCGGCTGCGGGCCGAGCCCGGGCGCCAGGAAGACTTGCGAGCCGTCGGGGATGTTGAAGTGGCCGACGCCGATGAGCAGGGCCACCACGTACTCGCACAGCGCCGGGACCGCCACCAGCACCCCGACGGTCGCCATGATCTTGGCGGCGTCGCTGGCGTTGACGAGGCGCCGGAAGATGAAACGGTCGAGGCTGAGCCCGAGCAGCGGGGCGAAGACGAGCAGGGTGAGCAGCGCCGCCCAGGCGATCGGCCAGTGCAGGCCGGTCTGGAGCTCGAAGAAGACGTAGGCGCAGGCGAAGGCGACGGCGCCGTAGCCGAGGTTGAAGATGCCGGTCGTCGAGTACGTGAGGGCGAGGCCGGCGGCGAGCATCGAGTAGATCGCGCCGGAGATCACCCCGGTCACGAGCAGGTTCAGGAACTTCGCCACGCCGCCTACGGCTTCCTCATCCGAGGTACGCCTCGCGCACCTGCGGGTTGGCCTGGATGTCGGCCGTGCCGCCCTCGGCCAGGACCTCCCCCCGCTGGAGGACGACCACCCGGTCGCTGTGCTCCATCACGAACGTGATGTCGTGCTCGACCAGCACGACGGCGCACCGCCGCGCAGCGTTCAGGCGCCGGATGGCGGCGCTCAGCCGGGCCACCTCGGCCTCGCCGAGCCCCGACGTCGGTTCGTCGAGCAGCAGGATCCGGGGCGACTCGGCCAGGGCCCGGCCGAGCTCGACCATGCGGGCGGTGCCGATCGGGAGCGAGCCGGCGAGCGTGTGGCGCACGTCGGTCAGACCGCAGCTCTCGAGCACCTCGGCCACCTGTGCCCGCCGGCGCCGCTCGAGGCGCCGGCGGGTGGGCGACGCCACCAGGTCGGCCAGGATCCCGCCCCCGCCACCGTGCCACTCGGTGGCGCAGAGCAGGTTCTCCTCGACGGTCAGGCGGCCGAAGACCTGCTGGCGCTGGAAGGTCCGGCGGAGCCCCGCCCGCGCCCGCCAGACCGCCGAGCGCCCCGTCACGTCCTCGCCCTCGAACTCGATCGTCCCGGCGTCTGGTCGGCGGATGCCGGAGATGGCGTCGAAGAGGGTCGTCTTCCCCGCGCCGTTCGGCCCGATGAGACCGAGCACCTGGCCGCTCCTGGCCTCGATCGAGACGTCGCGCAGCGCCACCGTGCCGGCGAAGCGGACGCCGATCCCGCGGGTGGCCAGTGCCGGCGGTGGCCCGTCGGCGGGACCGGGTGACGCTTCGGCCAGGTCGGTGATGGTCATGCCCCCGCGTCCCCGTCGTCCCGCCCGGTCCGGTCGTCCGGCTCCGGTTCGCGCCCCGTGACCGCCATGCTGTGAAAGATACATATTATCGGGGCGATGCGCAGTCGACCAGATATCGGCCGCCGCCGAGCTCGCCGGACCGTCATCGACGCCGGGTCGTCGGTAGGATCGCCGCGATGAGCTCCGACACGACGGCAAGGGGCGTGCGCGGGGCGCGTGCGAGCAACTGGGGCCGGTGGGGGACCGAGGACGAGCGTGGAGCGCTCAACCTCCTCTCGCCCGAGCGAGTGCTCGCCGCGCTGGGGGTCTGCCGGACCGGCGTCGTCTACCCGCTCGGGCTGCCGGTCCAGGCGCGCGGCAGCGGTCCGGTCTTCGACTACCGCGGCAGCCCGCAGCGGCTGACCCTGATGAACCACGGCGACCCGGGCTCGTTCGTCGACTTCGGTGCCGCTCCTGACGTCGGCTCGAACGAGGACGTCCTCGTGCTGGCCTCCCACACGTTGACCCACATGGACGCCCTGAGCCACGTCTTCGCCGAGGGCACGCTCTACAACGGCTTCCCGGTCGAGAGCGCCCGCACCCACACCGGGGCCGCCCGGTGCGGGATCGACAAGGTCGGCGGTGTGGTCGGGAGGGCGGTGCACCTCGACCTGCCGGGGCAGCGGGACGTGCGGTGGCTCGAGCCCGGTTACGTGATCAGTGCCGACGACCTCCGAGCCTGTGCCGAGCAGCAGGGTGTGTCGATCGGGGCCGGCGACGTCCTCCTCGTGCGGACCGGCTACCTCGACTACTGGCGCTCGCTGACCGACCCCACCCAGGCGGTGGCCCAGCCCGGGATCGGCCTCGACGCTGTCGAGCTCATTGCCGAGCGCGACGTGGCGGCCGTCGGCTCGGACAACTCGGCGGTCGAGCCGGTCCCCTTCGACCAGAACATCTTCCTCGGGGTCCACATGGAGCTGTTGATCAACCTCGGGGTCCCGCTCTTCGAGCACCTCGACCTCGGCCGGCTGGCCGCCGACGGGGTCCACGAGTGCCTGTTCGTGGCGGCGCCGCTCAACGTCCCGGGCGCCTCCGGCAGCCCCGTCAACCCGTTGGCGATCGCCTGAGCCGGCGGGAGGGCGGCACCATGGGACTCGAGGCCTTCGGGCTCGACGGTCGCTCGGCGATCGTGACCGGCGCCGGCAGCGGCCTCGGTCGGGCGACGGCGCACCAGCTGGCGGCGGCGGGGGCGCGGGTGGTCTGTGCCGACCTGCAGGCGGGCTGGGCCGAGGAGACGGCGACGTCGATCAAAAAGGCCGGCGGCGACGCCCGGGCGGTGGCGGTGGACGTCACCAGCCAGCGCCGGGTCGACGAGCTCGTCGCCTCGGAGCCGGCGTTGGAGATCATGTGCAACATCGCCGGCGTCATGCACGACCAGGCGGTGGTCGACGTGACCGAGGCCGAGCTCGACCGGGTGCTGGCGGTCAACCTGAAGGGTGTCTTCTTCGGGTGCCAGGCCGCCGCCCGGGCCATGCGGTCCCGGCGGCGGGGGAGCATCGTCAACATGTCGTCGGGAGCGGTCGACACGCCGGCCCCCAACGTCGTCTGCTACGCCATGTCCAAGGCGGCGGTGGTCCAGCTGACCAAGTCGCTGGCGATGGAGGTGGCGGCCGACGGGGTGCGGGTGAACGCCATCGCCCCCGGGCCGATCGAGACGCGGCTGACCGCCCGCCACTACACCGATGCCGACGGCACGGTCGACGAGGGCCGGCGCCAGGCGGTCATCGGGGCGATGACCTCGATGACGCCGAGCCGGGTCATGGGCCGGCCGGACGACATCGCCTACGCCGTGGTGTACCTGGCGTCGGACGCCGGCCGCCACCTGACCGGCCAGACGCTGCACGTCAACGGCGGCATCGCCATGCCGTGGTGAGCCGCACCGAGGAAGGAGCACGCCATGGAGTTCGGGATCTTCCTGCAGGGCTACCTGCCGGCCGACCGGCGGAGGGGTGATCCCGACGCCGAGCACCACATGCTCACCGACGAGCTCGAGATCGCCATCGCCGCCGACCGTGCCGGGTTCAAGTACCTGTGGGTGAGCGAGCACCACTTCCTCGACGAGTACTCGCACCTCTCGGCCAACGAGGTCTTCCTCGCCTACCTGGCGCATGCCACCGAGCGGATGCACCTCGGCTCGGGGATCTTCAACCCCCTGGCACCGGTGAACCACCCGGTGAAGGTGGCCGAGCGGGTGGCGATGCTCGACCACTTGACCGAGGGCCGTTTCGAGTTCGGTACCGGCCGTGGCGCCGGGAGCCACGAGATCCTCGGGTTCCTCCCGGGAGCCAAGGACCTGAGCGTGACCAAGGCCATGTGGGAGGAGACGATCGCCGAGTTCCCGAAGATGTGGCTGATGGACGAGTACCCGGGTTTCGAGGGCGACTCCTGGTCGCTGCCGCCCCGCAAGGTGCTCCCGAAGCCCTGGGGCAAGGCGCACCCGGCCATGTGGTACGCCGCCGGCAACCCCCCGAGCTACGAGATGGCCGCCCGCAAGGGGCTGGGAGTCCTCGGGTTCTCGGTCGGTGCCATCGACGAGCTGGCCCCGGTGCTGGCCGCCTACAAGAAGGCGGTCGTCGACGCCGAGCCGGTCGGCGCCTTCGTGAACGACTCGGTCATGGTGACCACCGCCGCCTTCGTCGAGGAGGACCACCGCCAGGCCATCGAGACCGCCGTCGGCGCCCGGATGAACTACCTCCAGAGCAACGTCTTCCGGTACCACGACACCTTCCCGCACCCCGACGCCGTCCCGTACTGGCCTGAGCTCATTCCCGACTACACGCCCGAGATGATCGAGGGCATGTCGGCCGTCGGGGCGGTGGTGGCCGGCGACCCCGACGAGGCGCTGGCCCAGTGCCGTCGCTGGGAGAGCGCAGGGGCCGACCAGCTGGTCTTCGGCATGTCCCAGGGGCAGTCCCTCGAGGCGACTCTGCGCACCGTCGCCCTCCTGGGCGAGCACGTGATCCCGAAGATCGACACCGACCCGGTGCACCGCACCACCCGGTTCCGCCAGAGCGCCTGAGACCCCCGCCGGCGGTGGCGCCCGCACCGCGGCGTGCCCGCCCCTCGTCGCGGCGCCTCCGCCGTGCCGCGCCCCGCCGTGGCGCGCCCCCTCGTCGCGGCGCCTCCGCCGTGCCGCGCCCCGCCGTGGCGCGCCCCGTCGTGGCGGCAACGAGTCGATCAGTTGACACCGAACCGTAACTTGATAACATCAACAATGTTTTCACCATTGCGGCGGGGGGTCCTGTCGCAGCCGGGTTGAGGGAGGGGACCATGCGCAAGCTGGTGACTGGCATCGCCGCTTTCGGGCTGGTGGCCACCGGGCTGGGGGCGGGACTGGGCCTCGGCGGCGGCGTGGCCGCCGCCGCCGGCACCTCCAAGGCCCCGATCGTGGTCGGCGGCGACGGCGACCTGTCGATCTCCCAGGGCGTAAGCCAGGGCTTCGAGGCCGGCATCTACCGGTTCAACAAGGCGGGCGGGCTCGACGGGCGAAAGATCAAGTACGAGGGGTTCCTCGACGACGCCTTCAGCCCGGCCACCAACCTGTCGAACGCCCAGCAGCTCGTGCAGAAGGACCACGTGTTCGCCGTCGTGCCGTTCGTCGGCCAGGAGGCCGGGGCGGCCACCGGCCAGTTCCTGGCCACCCAGCACATCCCGTTCATCGGCTGGTCGACCAACGCCGCCTTCGACGCCGAGCCGAAGTGGGGGCTGGGGGTGAACGGCAACCAGGGCAACCCGCAGGTCCAGGGCGCTACCGGCATGCTGCAGGTGATCGCCGCCCAGCACGACCAGAAGGACCCGTCGAAGGTGAAGATGGCGCTGATCGCCAACAACGTCTCCGGCGCGATCATCGCCAACCAGGCGCTGGCCGGGGTGGCCAAGCGCGAGGGCATCGACGTCACCTACGCCCAGGCGCCGATCGCACCGATCGGGACGACCAACTACGCCCCCTACGCCCAGGCGATCATGTCGTCGGGGGCCAACACCGTCTACGAGGTGCTGGCGGCGGCCGACTCGATCGGGCTGGCGGCGGCGCTGAAGGCGGCCAACTTCAAGGGCATGATCGTCAACGGCGTCACCTACTACCCGGGCCAGCTGGCGAGCAGCCCCAACGAGGCGGCAGCCCTCAACGGGGTCTACGTCGAGAACGAGTTCCCGGTGGACGAGGAGCACACCGCCGCCACCAACCAGGCGCTGAAGGACTTCAAGGCCATCGGCCAGCCCGCCGCCATGCCGTCGGGGGCGGCCGCCGGCTACTGGTCGGCGATCGTCTTCGAGCAGATGCTCAAGGCCACCCTGGCCCGCGTGCACGACATCTCCAAGGTGACCCCGCTGGCCCTGCAGCAGACGGTCACCGGTTCGAAGTCCTGGGCCTACAAGGACCCGATCGCCGGTGGCATCGGCACCGAGACGTTCCCGGCAGCCGAGACCAACCCGACCGGCTGCGGGGCGCTGGTCAAGACCGTCGGGACCAGCTTCAAGCTGGTCGAGCCCTACAAGTGCTACTACGACATCAACATCAAGACCGGCCAGAAGCTCAACCCCCAGACCGGCAAGCCCCTGGGCTGAGCCGCTGGGTCGCCCGCTCGAGGGCGACGAGGCCGACGAGGCCGACGCAGAAGTGGTGTAGGAGGAACCGGGTGCTGGCGCACCCGGTTCCTCCGCGTCCGGACCGGCCGCAGCGCACGCCGTGCGGCACCGGTTTCGGCCGACGTTTCGTATATCGTATAAATCTTGCTCGGGTTGCCCGGTGCCGCATTGCGGCGTCGGGTGCCGGGCAGCCCGGAGGAACGATGAAGCTCGGCGAGACCCACAACGACGAGGCTCGGCGATGGGGCCGCCCGCTGGACGGCGTGCGGGTGCTGGCGCTCGAACAGATGCAGGCCCTGCCGTTCGCCACCCAGCTGCTCGCTCGCCTCGGCGCCGACGTCGTGAAGGTCGAGCCCCCGGGAAGGGGCGACTCGGGGCGCGCCTCGGCCCCGGCCATACGACGAACCAACGGCGAGTCGGTGGGCGCCACTTTTCTCCGCAACAACCTCGACAAGCGGAGCATCACGATCGACGTCGGCTCGGCGACAGGTCGCCGAGTGGCGCTCGACCTGGCCGCCAAGGCCGACGTGGTGTGCGAGAACCTCGGCCCCGGCCGGGCGGCCAAGGTCGGCCTGGCCTACGACGACGTGCGCCAGGTGAACCCCCGGGCGGTGTACCTGTCGATCTCGGGATTCGGGAACCTCGAGCCGAGCCCCTACGCCGACTGGCCGGCGTACGCCGCCGTCGCCGAGGCGATGTCGGGGATCTACGACTATGCCCGGCTGCCGCACCAGCCGCCGGTGATCAACCCCCTCGGCGGCATCGGCGACACCGGCACCGCCCTCTACGCCCTGATCGGCCTGCTGGCCGCCCTGCGCCACCGGGACCGGATGGGGGAGGGCCAGTACGTCGACGTCGCGATGTACGACGCGATGCTCTCGCTCTGCGACCTCTCCTACAACTACTGGTCGCTCGGGCTCGTGCGCGACCCGGACCAGCCGCGCCGGCTGCCGCTCATCCTCGACTCGTTCCAGGCGTCCGACGGCTGGGTGGTGCTCCAGGTCGGCCGCCCGCACCAGTTCGAGCGCCTGGCTGGGATCCTCGGGCACCCCGAGTGGCTCGGCGACGACCGGTTCGCCGACGGCGGATGGGTGGACCAGTTCGAGCCGGTGATCCGGCCCGCCCTGGAGCGATGGGCGTCGGGGCGGTCGATGCTCGAGGCCGCCCGGGGGCTGGCCGAGGCGGGGCTGGCGGCGGCGCCGTGCTACACGGGGGCGCAGGTGGCCGCCGACGAGCACGTGGCGCTGCACCGGATGGTGGTGGAGGTCCCGAGGACCGACGGGGTCGACCAGCCGGTGCTGGTGGCCGGCAACCCGATCAAGATGACCAAGGTCGTCGAGGGCCCGGATCGCCCGATGCCGATGCTCGGCGAGCACACCGACGAGGTGCTCGCCGAGTGGCTCGGGCTCGACGGCGGTCGCCTGGCGGCGCTGCGGGAGGAAGGGGTGCTCGGACGGTGAGCGGCGAGCACGTGCCGGGCGGTCAGACACTGGTCGGGGCGGCCACCCTGCACCGACACTGCCAGGCGCTCCTCGAGGCGCTCGGCGTGCCGCCGGCCGACGCCGACCTGGTGGCCGAGACGCTGGTCGAGGCCGATCTGCGCGGGGTGCACTCCCACGGTGCCAACCTGATCGCCCTCTACGTCCAGCGGATCCGCGCCGGCCACCTGCGGCCGGTGACAAGGGTGACCACGGTCGAGGACCGGGGGTCGACGGTGCTGCTCGACGGCGGCCTCGGCCTCGGACAGGTGGCCGGCGTCGCTGCGATCGACCTGGCGGTCGAACGGGCGGGCGACCACGGGCTGGCGGCGGTGACGGTGCGGGAGCTGACCCACCTGGGCGCCCTCGCCTTCTACAGCGAGCGGGCGGCCCGGCAGGGCACGATTGCCATCGTCGTGCAGAACGGGCCGGCGTTCGTCCCGCCATTCGGCGGCCTGACCGGCATCTTCTCGACGAACCCGTTCTCCTACGCCCTGCCGGCGGCGACCCACCCGCCGGTGGTGTTCGACATCGCGACGACGGCGGTAGCCGGCAACAAGATCCTGCTCGCCAAAAAGCGCGGGGACGAGCAGATCCCCGAGGGGTGGGCGACCGACCGGCGGGGCCGTCCGACCACCTCCACGAAGGAGGCCTCGATCGACCACCTCCAGTGGTTCGGGGGCCACAAGGGCTACGGGATCGCCTTCCTGGTCGAGGTGCTCGCCGGGGTGCTGGCCGACAGCTCGTTCGGGCGGACCGAGCGCACCGAGTCGCCGGTCCACGGGAGGGACCGGGTGGCCAAGGGGGCGTGCTTCCTGGTGATCGACCCCGCCGCTGTCCCGCGTGGCGAGTCGTTCCCCGAACGGCTCGACCGGCTGATCGACGACGTCGGCCGCGCCGAACCGGCCGACGGTGTGGCCAGGGTGCTGGTGCCGGGCGAGCTCGAGCACGAGCTGAGGGCCACTCGGCTGGCCGAGGGGATCCCGCTGGCGGCCGCCACCCGCCAGGAGCTGTCCAGGTTCGCCGCCGAGCTCGGCGTGGCGCCCCTCGAAGCGGAGGAGAGCAGGTGAACGACAAGGTCTACATCCACGAGTACATCGACATCATCGGCCACCACCGGTCCGACTACATGCACCACATGACGGCCAACTGGAGCCCGCACGCCCAGGAGGTCCGCCACCAGCTCTGCTACGGGGTCTGGGGCGTGCTCGGCTCGACGAAGCGCTGGCCCGAGGTGGTCAACATCTGGGAGGAGGACGGCCTGGAGGGGATCGCCGCATCCTTCCGTCACGAGACCGGCTCGCCGACGATGCAGGACGAGCACCTGGCCCGCTGGTGGGCGAAGGCGGCCGAGTTTCGTCGCAGCGGGGTCGACCGCCTGCTCCGGCCGGCCCCGTGGACGAGGACGATCGAGGAGCTGTGCGCCGACGGGGTGACGGGGGAGACCTACGCCCACGAGCACCTCTCCGTCCCGCCCGGACGCTCCGGCGAGTACCTCGAGATGCTCCGCCAAGAAGCGGTCCCCGCCTACGAGGACTTCGGTTGGGAGCTGGCCGGGGCGTGGGAGACGCTGATGACCGACGACTCGGAGTGCATCGTGCTCTGGGCCATCCCGACCTGGGAGCAGTGGGCGGCGCTCGAGGCCGGACGCGACACCCACCCGAAGATGGCCTCCTGGTGGTCCCGCTGCCTGGCGGCGACCACCTCGTTCCAGCGGTTCCTGCTCGTCGACGCGCCGCTGTGCCCGTTCCGGACGCACCGCCAGCCGGCCCGCAGCGACCAGACCGATTGGGAGGAGAGGTGACCGAGCCGCTGCTTGCCGGTGTCCGGGTGGTCGAGAGCTCGATGCTCGGCCCGGCGGAGATGGGCGGCCTGCTGGCCGACCTCGGTGCGGACGTCATCAAGGTCGAGCCGCCCGGCGGCGACTACGGCCGCAAGATGACCTGGCCGATCGTCCGGTCCCAGGACGGGACGAGCGAGAGCTCGCTGCTGTCGCTCCATGTCAACCGGGGCAAGCGCTCGGTGGTGCTCGACCTGCGCCAGCCCGACGGGATCACCGCCTACCTCGACCTCGTCCGCCGGGCCGACGTGGTGATCGAGGCGATGCGCCCGGGGGCACTGGCCAAGCGCGGGCTCACGACCGAGAAGCTGCGAGAAGCCAACCCGAAGGTGGTCTTCTGCTCGATCTCCGGTTACGGGGCGACCGGTCCCTACCGCGACCTGCCGAGCCACGGCATCGCCTACGACACGTGGGCCGGTCAGGTGCCGTTGGAGACCGACGAGCACGGGTTCTGTGCGATGGGCGAGCACTCGAGCATCGGCATCCACGCCGGCCCGCTCTACGGTGCCCTCGCCATCCTGGCGGCGGTGATCCGGGCTCGGGCCACCGGGACCGGGTGCGCGATGGAGGTGGCCCAGTCGGACTCGGCCGCCTACTTCGACTGGTACCGGATCGAGACGTGGCGTAGCTACGAGCGTCCCGAGAACGAGGTGTACGGCAACGCCGCCGACGGGGGCGCCCGGCGGGAACCGGGGACCGGCGGGATGCGGGGGGGCGTCCGCTACCAGGTCTACGCCAGCGCCGACGGTCATGTCCTGTTCATGGCGAGCGAGCAGGAGTTCTGGAAGAACTTCTGCGGCGGCGTCGGTCGGGACGACCTCTTCGAGCGCTGGCCGGGGGCGACCTACGGCGACCACGCCAGGGGCAACGTGGAGCTGCAACGGATCCTGACCGGAATCTTCGCCGGGCGGACCACCGCCGAGTGGGTCGCCTTCGGCAACGAGCACAACACCCCGATCGCCCCGGTCAACACGCCGCGGACGATCATGGAGGACCCGCAGTTCAACGCCCGGTTCACCTGGCTGGCCAAGGAGGACCTCGAGGCCGACATGCTGGCCTACCCCGTCCACCTCGAGGACGGTCCGCCTCGTCCGCCCCGCCGGGCCCCGACGGCCGGCGAGCACTCCGAGGAGGTGCTGGGTGAGGTCGCCGGGTACGACGCTGCACGGCTGGCGGCGCTGCGAAGGGCCGGGGTGCTCGGACCATCGGCGGCTGCCGCCGGGTAGGGGGGTGACGTTTGCCTGTTCGTCGACCACCGGAGGCTGCACCGCCTGTGACGGCGCCATCCCCATCCGGGTCAGCCGTGCGGGCGGCCCTCCGCCGCGGCCCCGCCGGCGAGATCATCGCCGAGCACATCCGGAGATTGATCTTCGACGGGTCGCTCCGACCCGGCGACCGGATCGACCGCGAGCAGGTGGCCGCCGACGTCGGCACGTCGCAGATCCCGGTTCGCGAGGCGCTGCTGCGACTCGAGTCCGAGGGCGCCATCGAGATCCTCCCGCACCGCGGCGCGTTCGTCTCGCCGATGGACGAGGCGACGGTGCGCGAGCACTGGGAGCTCATCGGGCTGATCAGCGGCCTGGCGGCGGCCAAGGTGGCCGATGGCCGGGATCCCGCGCTGTTGGCTGAACTGTCGGCCGCTCTCGGGCGGCTGCGGAAGACCGACGACCTCGACGCCTTCGAGTCCGAGGCCACCCGGTTCATGCGGATGATCCACGTCCACGGTGGGACGATCGAGATCCGCCGGGTGCTGCGCAACCTCGTGCGCCAGGTGCCGGGCAACTTCTTCGCCGCCATCCCCGGGTCGGTCGACCAGGCTCGGACCGGCTACGCCAGGATCCTCCGGGCGATCAAGGCCGGCGATGCCGACGGCGCCCGGGCGGCGGTGATGACGTACATGCGGCGGCAGGGCGACCTGGTGGTGTCGCACCTCCGCAGTCGTGGCGTCATCTCCGGTGGCGCCACGGCGGCCCGCCGGTAGCCCTCGGCGACGAACCGGTGGTGACCGTGCCCTTCGACCTCTCCGGGCGGGTGGCCGTGGTGACCGGCGGCAACGGCGGCATCGGGCTGGGGATCGCCTCGGCGCTCGGCGCCGCCGGTGCGGCGGTGGCGGTCTGGGCCCGCAAGCCCGAGAAGACGGCCGAGGCGCTGGCGTCGCTGGAGGCGGCCGGGGTCGAGGCCGAGGGGTTCGGCTGCGACGTCGCCGACGAGGCTCAGGTCGCCTCGGCGGCCGAGGCGACCGTCGGGCGGTTCGGCCGGATCGACGTCTGCGTGGCCAACGCCGGGGTCAGCGGGCACGAGGACCTGCTCGGCACCACGCTGGCCGACTGGGATCGGGTGCTCCGGACCGACCTCACCGGCACCTTCCTCTGCTTCCGGGAGTGCGTCCGCGACATGGCGCGCCGCGACGACGGCGGTGCGCTCGTCGCCGTCTCGTCCGGGGCCGCCGTCCACGCCGCCCCGAGGATGGCCTCGTACGCCGCCGCCAAGGCCGGGCTCGGCGGGTTGGTCCGCAGCTTGGCGGCCGAGCTCGCCCCTCGCAGGATCCGGGCGAACGTGCTGCTGCCCGGCTGGACCGCCAGCTCGAAGCAGACGGAGGCGAGCGTGCCGGAGGACCTGCGGATCGAGACGGTGGCCTCGATACCGGCCGGCCGGTGGGGTCTGCCCGAGGACCTCGGCACCGCCGCCCTCTACCTGGCGGACCCGACGCTCGCCTTCCACACCGGGATGGAGCTCCGGGTCGACGGCGGCTATTCGATCATGCCGCCCTACCTGGCGGCTCGCGCCGCCCGGCGGCTCGAGACCCAGCTCGACGCCTGAGGAGGTCCCGGGTCGTGGCGCACCGGACCGTGGCGCACCGGACCGTGGCACGCCCGGCGGAGCGCCCTGCGGGGTCAGCTGCTGGCGACCGGCCGGGCGCCGAGGGTGCGGAAGTAGTCGCGGTCGGTCTCGTCAGGGGGGCGGCCGACCCTCGTGACTGTGTCGACGTCGGTCGCCTCGGCACGCAACGCCGCGGCGGTGCAGCGCTCCGGCGGCCTGATGGCGAAGGGGTCGAAGGAGAAGTGCGCCATGGCGTTGCGGTGGGTGATCTTGTCGACCTGCTCGTCGGTCAGCGAGGCGAACTGCACCTCGTTCACCTCCGGGGCGTGCGGCCACGAGGTGTCCGAATGCGGGTAGTCGGACTCCCAGCAGACGTTGTCGATGTTGAACCGGTCGAGCAGGCTGATCCCGACGGGGTCGTTGATGAAGCAGCACAGCACCCGGTCCAAGAAGACGTCGGCTGGTCCTTTGTCGTCGGGGAACCAGTGCTTGGTCCATCCGGAGTGCCGGCGCTGCACGTGCTCGGCCCGCTGGAGGAAGTAGGGGATCCAGCCGATGTCGCCCTCGGTGAGAGAGAAGCGGAGGTCGGGGAATCGCCACCAGAAGTCGGCCCACATGAGGTCGCCGAGCGAGTAGATGGACATGACCGACGACAGGCTCATGCCGACCGACGGCGGGGCGTCGGCGGTCGTGCTCGCCGTCTTCGACGACGAACCGACGTGGAGGCAGAGGACGGTGCCCTCGTTCGAACAGGCGGCGAAGAGGGGATCCCAGTGGCCCGAATGGATCGACGGCATCTGGAGGGCGGCCGGGTTCTCCGAGAACGTCACGGCGTGGCATCCCTTGGCGGCGAGCCGGCGGACCTCGGCGGCCGCCTTGTCCACGTCGAAGAGCGGCAGGATGCCGCAGGGGATGAAGCGTTCGGGATGGGCGGCGCACCACTCGTCGACGTGCCAGTCGTTGTACGCCTTGATCATGATCTCGTTCAGCTGGCGGTCGGGGCCCTCGTTGAGCACCTGTCCCGAGAAGCCGGTCCAGTTGGGGAAGTTGAGCCCGGCGAGCTGACCCCCGGCCGACATGTCCCGCACGCGCTCGTGGACATCGAAGCAGCCGGGCCGCATCTCGTCGTAGGAGGAGGGGTTGACGTTGAACATCTCGGGCGGCTTGCCGGCCACGGCGTTCAGCCCGAGGTTCCGGCCCTTCTTCTCCCCGTACCACCACTGCTGGAAGCCGCGTTCGTCGGTGACAACGCGAGGAGCGCGGTCGCGGTAGCGGTCGGGGACGTGGGCGTCGAACATGTCGGCCGGCTCGGCGATGTGGTCGTCCACGCTGATCAGGATCATGTCGTCGCCGAGCTTCACTGGGCCTCCTGCGGTGCACGTCGTCGGCCGAGCGACCGAGCGCGAACGTTGGTTCAGCGCGTTGAAGCCTACTTGTCATAGCGACCGCCGGATACCCGGGCCGCCGCCGGGGGAAGCGTCACCGCAGGTGACCAATCGGCACCCCCCAGAGCACCATCGTCTGCTCCGGTGAGGGTGCCGGTGACGTCCTCGCCACTCGGATAACGTGCGGCGACCGACGGTCCGCGGGGTTGCCGACGACGGCCCGGGCATCGGGCGGTGGGGGTGGTCGAGATGGCGACGGGTGGTGGCATCGGGCGGCTCGCGCCGCGGGGGCAGTTCGGGCGCTGCCTCGTGGCCGGGGTGTTGCTCGGGCCCGGGATGCTCGCGCTCGGCACGTCGTCGCCGGCTGGCGCTGCCTCGTCGAACGCGAACCCCCACGGCGTCCTCACCTACGGGTTCGACCTCAACAACGAGTTCTCCAACAACTTCGACCCCGGGACCGAGGAGAACGACTGCTCCTACACCGTGCTGTCGAACATCTACCAGTCGATGACGGCACCGGGGAACACCGCCATCACCGGTGGGGCGGCCCAGAGCTGGACGGTCTCCAACGGAGGCTCGACCGTCACCTTCCACCTCCGGCCGCACATGGTCTTCTCCAACGGCGACCCGGTGACCTCGACCGCGGTGGCCCTGAGCCTCGAGCACATCAGGAAGAGCCCGTTGCGGCCGCTCCTCGGCACGATCACCTCGATGTCGACTCCCAACCCGCAAACGCTGGTGGTCAACATGGACCAGTCGAGGGCCGGCGACTTCCTGTGGTCGGAGACCTACATCGGCGGCATGGTGATGGACCCGGGCACCATCGGCGGGGACGCCGCCACCCTGCACCCGGTCGGCGCCGGCCCGTTCATGCTCGAGAGCTACAGCCAGGGCGCATCGATCGACCTGGTGAAGAACCCCCGCTACTGGGACTCGAAGGCCTACCCGCTCGGCGGGGTGGACTTCGTCCAAGTCACCCCGGGTCCCGAAGCGGTCACGGCGCTCACCTCGGGGGCGGTGGACATGATCCAGGTGGAGCCGGAGAACTACCCGCAGCTCGAGAGCGATCACAACATCGGCATCTCGGTCACCAAGTCCTACGACAACATGGCGATCGAGCTTCGGCAGAACACCGGGCCTTTCGCCAACGAGAGGGTCCGGGCCGCCTTGGAGTACGCGGTCGACCGAGTGGCCCTCAACAAGGTGGTCTTCGACGGGCTTGGCCAGCCGGCGTACCAGTCGGTGCCGTCGTGGTCTCCGGGGTACTCCGCGGCGCTCGGCAGGTTCGACGCCTACGATCCGGCCAAGGCCAAGGCCATGTTGAAGGCCGCCGGGTTCGCCCACGGCGTGCGCTTCACCATGATCATCCCCGCCGGCGACGCCACCTTCGCCCGGGCGGCGGCCCTGCTGCAGGCCGAGATGGCCAAGGCAGGCTTCGACGCCAGCCTGCAGCAGATCCCCGGGAGCGACTTCCTGACCGACGTCTACATCAAGGGTGAGGGCGACGCCCTGCTCAGCCTGCTGCTCACCAACGGCCCGGACCTCACGAACAACTTCGAGTCCCTGTTCGAGCCGACCGGCTTCCCCGCCGAGCGGCTCGGTTCGGTCAACGAGGCGCTGACCCGTCTCATCCAGCGATCGGCTGTCTCGCTCAGCCCGAGCGTGCAGGGCCCGCTCATGCAGCAGATCGACCGGACGGTGCTCGAGCAGGGCCTGGTGGTGCCGCTGGTCTTCGAACCCTCGATCATCGCCTACAACAAGCAGCGGGTCGGCGGCAAGGTGGTCGCCCCCATCGGGCAGTGCATGTCCGACCTGGCCGGCATCTACAGAAAGAAGTAGCCGGGATCACCGATGCGTCAGCGCCGGGCCCCACTGCCGGCCTCCGTCGTCCGGCGATCGGTTGACACCAGCCCTGAGAACCGATGTTGGCGCCGGTCAGGTGCCATGTGACGACCGCACCACTCGGATAGAGTCGGGACAGCGACGGGGTCCGCGGGGGGCTTGCCGATGACGGGCCCGGAGATCCGGCGGGTGGGGGTGGTTGACGTGGCGACGGTTGGTGGAGCGCGGCGACAGGTGCGGCGTGGCCTGGTCGCCGGGGCGGTCCTCGGGGGGTTGCTCGGCCCGGGGATGGCCGTGCTCGGCGCGTCGCCGCCGGCCGGGGCGGCCCCCTCGAAGGTGAACCCCCACGGCGTCCTCACCTACGGGTTCGACCTCAACAACGAGTTCTCCAACAACTTCGACCCGGGTGACCCACAGAGCAACGACTGCTCGTACACGGCGCTGGCGAACATCTACCAGTCGATGACGGTGCCGGGGAACTTCCAGGTGGCCGGCGGGGTGGCTCAGAGCTGGACGGTCTCGAGCAACAGCTCGCTGATCACCTTCCACCTCCGGCCCGGGATGGTGTTCTCCAACGGCCAGCCGGTCACCGCTGCCGACGTGAAGGCGAGCATGGAGCACATCTCGAAGAGCCCGCTCCGCAGCTCGCTCACGGCCATCGCCAGCATCGCGACGCCCAACCCCGAGACCGTCGTCGTCACGCTCAACCGGCCGACCGCCGGCGACTTCCTGTGGGCGATGAGCTACCTGGACGGGTCGGTCATGCCGGCCAGCCTGGCCACCGGCGACGGCCTCCACAACGCCGCCGTGATGCACCCGATCGGCGCCGGCCCGTTCACGCTCAAGAGCTACAGCCAGGGCGCATCGATCGACCTGGTGAAGAACCCCCGCTACTGGGACTCCAAGGCCTACCCGCTCGGCGGGGTGGACTTCGTCCAGCTGACCAACGGGCCCCAAGCGGTCACCGCGCTCACCTCGGGGGCGGTCGACATGATCCAGGTGGAGCCGGAGAACTACCCGCAGCTCAAGGGCGCTTCCAACATCGGGATCTCGGTCACCAAGTCCTACGACAACATGGCGATCGAGCTGCGTCAGAACACCGGCCCGTTCACCAACGAGAGGGTCCGGGCCGCCTTGGAGTACGCCGTCGACCGGGTGGCCCTCAACAAGGTGGTGTTCGACGGCCTCGGCCAGCCGGCGTACCAGTCGGTGCCGTCGTGGTCGCCCGGGTACTCGAAGTCGCTCGGAGCGTTCGACGCCTACAACCCGGCGAAGGCCAAGGCCATGCTCAAGGCGGCCGGTTTCCCTCACGGTGTGACGTTCTCGATGATCATGCCGTCGGGCGACGCCACCTTCGCCCGGGCAGCGGCGCTGGTCCAGTCGGAGATGGCCAAGGCGGGCTTCCACGCCAACCTCCAGCAGATCCCCGGGAGCGACTTCCTGACCGACGTGTACATCAAGGGCGAGGGGGACGCCCTCCTCACCCTGCTGCTCACCAACGGGGCGGACATGTCGAACAACTTCGAGTCGCTGTTCGAGCCGACCGGCTTCCCGGCGCAGCGCCTCGGTTCGATCAACAACACCCTGACGCCGCTGATCGAGCGGTCGAACGCCTCGCTCAGCGCGAGCGTCCAGGGGCCGCTGATGCAGAAGATGGACCGGACGATCCTCACCCAGGGGCTGGTGGTGCCGCTGGTCTTCGAGCCGTCGATCGTGGCGTACAACAAGCAGCGGGTCGGCGGGGACGTGGTGGCGCCGATCGGGCAGTGTCGCTCGAACCTGGCGGGCATCTACATCAAGAAGTAGTCGGGAGCACCGATGGCGTCGACCAGCGGGGGGTCACTGCCGGCCTTCATCGCCCGGAGGCTGCTGATCACCGTCCTCTTGCTCTTCCTCATCTCGCTCGCCGTCTATTCGCTGATCCTCGTCATCCCGGGGGACCCGGCGATCACGCTGGCCGGCGGGGTCAAGGCGACCCCCAAGGAGATCGCAACGATCACCCGCCAGCTGCACCTCAACCAGGGCTTCTTCGCCCAGTACTGGCGGTGGCTGCGGGGGGCGCTGCACGGCGACCTCGGCAGCTCGCTCTTCCAGAGCCAGGCCGTGTCCTCCGGCATCGCCGCCCGCTTCCCGGTGACCTTCCAGGTGGCGGCCGGCGGGATGGTGGTGGCGGTGCTGCTCGGCATGCCCTCGGGGATCCTCTCGGGCATCCGCCAGGGGACGGTGCGGGACCGGGCGGTGACCACGGGCTCGAGCCTGGCGGTGTCGATCCCGGACTTCTGGCTGGCCATCCTGCTGGTGATCGTGTTCGCGGTGAAGCTGAACTGGCTCCCGGCCCTCGGCTACACGAGCTTCGGGCAGTCGCCGGTCGAGTGGTTCAAGGATCTCCTGCTGCCGTGGATCGCCCTCGGCATCGGCGGTGCGGCAGTCGTCGCCCGGCAGGTCCGGGGTGCGTTGATCGACACGCTCGACCAGGACTACATGCGCACGGCGGTGGCCAAGGGACTCGGCCCGCGGTCGGTGATCGGCAAGCACGCGCTCAAGAACGCCTTGAGCCCGGCGGTGACGGTGATCGGCATCCAGTTCGGCTACCTGCTCGGCGGGACGCTCATCATCGAGCAGATCTTCTCGCTGCCCGGACTCGGCACGTACATCCTCCAGGCGATCAACGACAAGGACATCCCCGAGATCCAGGGGGTGGTGCTGGTGGTGGCGACCGCCTTCGTGCTGATCAACCTGGTGGTCGACGTCGTCTACGGCTATCTCAACCCGAAGGTCCGGCTGGGATGACGGCCCCGGGGGCCGGCTCGCCCCGGTGAGCACCTGGAGCCCTCCGGGCAGCGAGGACCCGTTCGTCGGTCTCAATCCGGTGCCGCCCACCGGCGACCGCTCCGACCAGCTCCCCGAACGCCGTCCCGGCTTCTGGCGCCGTTTCGTGGGCCAGCGGTGGGCCCTGGCCGGGATCGGTTTCCTGCTGCTCGTGGTGGTGGCCGCCATCTTCGCCCCACTGGTGGCACCGCACGCCCCCGACGCCCAGGACATCAACGCCGTCAACGCCGGACCGTCGGCGTCCCACTGGCTCGGGACCGACGACCTGGGTCGGGACATCCTGAGCCGGCTGATCTTCGGCGCCCGTATCTCCCTTCGGTCGGCCTTCGAGATCGTCGGGCTGGCCACGGTGGTGGCGGTGCCCCTCGGCCTGGTGGCCGGCTTCTTCCGGGGGGCGGTCGACGCCGTGATCATGCGGGCGATGGACGCCCTCTTCTCCTTCCCGCCGCTCATCCTGGCCCTGACGGTGGCAGCGTTGCTGGGATCGAACGTCAACGACGCCGCCATCGCCATCGCCATCGTGTTCGTGCCGAGCTTCGTCCGGCTGCTCCGGGGCGAGGTGATCGCCGTCCGGGAGGAGACCTACATCGAGGCTGCCCGCAGCCTCGGGGCGCGGTCGCGCCGCCTGATGGGTCGCCACGTGGCTCCGAACGTGGCCTCGCCGATCATCATCCAGGTGGCGCTGGCCCTCGGCTTCGCCCTGCTCGCCGAAGCGGGACTCAGCTACCTCGGCATCGGGGAGCAGCCGCCGACGCCGTCGTGGGGCGGCATGCTCCAGGAAGGGTTCCAGTTCATCGGCCAGTCGCCGTGGGCGTTGGTCTTCCCGGGGCTCGCCATCATGCTGACCGTCCTGGCGTTCAACCTGGTGGCCGACGGGCTGCGTGACTCCCTCGGGAGGGAGCGCCCCAAGGGGGCGCGCCTCGTGCAGACGTCGGCCGACGAGCGGGCGATGGGGAGATTGGCCCGACTGCGCGCCCAGGTTCGATCCGGCGACGCCGCCACGACCGCCAACGGTGCCGACCGGCCGGCGCCGGCGGGACCGCTCCTGGCGGTGCGCGGCCTCGAAGTGTCGTTCCGCAGCCGCGGCGGCTGGACCCCGGTGGTGGAGGACGCCGCCTTCTCGCTCGAGCGCGGCCGCACCCTCGGTCTGGTGGGGGAGAGCGGCTCCGGAAAGACGGTCTCGGCCCTGGCCGTCATGGGCCTCCTCCCGCCGAAGGTGTCGAGGGTTGCCGGCTCGGTGCGCTTCGAGGGGCGGGAGCTGACAACCCTCAGCCCGTCGGCGCTGCGCCGGATCCGCGGCGGGGAGATCGCCATGATCTTCCAGGAGCCGATGACGAGCCTCAATCCGGCCTTCACCGTCGGCAACCAGATCGCCGAGCAGGTGAGGGCGCACCGCCACCTGAGCCGTGCCGACGCCTGGAAGGTGGCAGTCGAGATGCTCGAGCGAGTCGAGATCCCCCGCGCCGGGGCGCGGGCACGCGACTACCCGCACGCCTTCTCCGGCGGGATGCGCCAGCGGGTGATGATCGCCATGGCCCTGTCGTGCTCGCCGAAGCTGCTGATCGCCGACGAGCCGACCACCGCCCTCGACGTCACCACCCAGGCACAGATCATCGAGCTCCTCCACCAGCTCCAACGGGAGGAGGAGATGGCGATGGTCTTCGTCACCCACGATCTCGGGGTGATCGCCGACGTCGCCGACGACGTCGTGGTGATGTACGCCGGACAGATCGTCGAGCACGCCGCCTCGGCCGGGCTGTTCCGCCGCCCCCGTCATCCCTACAGCGAGGCGCTGCTCGACTCGATCCCGCAGTTGGCACAGCCGGGTGCCCCGCTGCACGCCATCCCCGGCATGGTGCCGCGGCCCGAGCAGTTCCCGGCCGGCTGCCGCTTCCACCCGCGCTGCGCCTACGCCGAGCCGCGCTGCGCCGAGCGGCCGGTGCCGCTGACCATCGCCTCGGGAAAGGAGGGCGGCGGCGGCGCCAAGGACCTCGTCCGATGTCTCCGCCAGAGCGAGCTGACGCTCTCGGGGGCAAGGCTCGACGCACTGGCCCCCTTGCTCGAGGGCGAGGTCGGCGCGCCGATCGCCCGGCCGGAGCAGGTGTCGGCGCTGGCCGGGCCGGCGGCCGGCCGGGTGGTGCTCGAGACGAGGGGGCTCACCAAGCATTTCGCCGTCCGGACCGGAGTGCTGCGACGGAGCACCGGGGCGGTCCCGGCGGTGGACGGGGTCGACCTCTCGCTGGCGGCCGGCACGACGCTCGGGTTGGTCGGGGAGAGCGGCTCGGGCAAGTCCACCCTCGCCCGCCTCGTGCTTCGGCTCCTCGAGCCGACGTCCGGCCAGGTGGTGGTCGACGGCGTCGACGTGACGTCGCTGCGCGGGCCGGCGCTGCGGCGCCACCGGGCGAGCATGCAGATGGTGTTCCAGGACCCGTACTCGTCGCTCGATCCTCGCCAGAGCATCGCCGACATCGTCGGTGAGCCGCTGGCCATCCACCAACGGATGTCCCGGCGCCAGCGCGACGAGCGGGTGGTGGCCCTCCTCGCCCAAGTCGGCCTCGGCTCTCACGTCCTCAGCCGCCAACCCCACGAGTTCTCCGGCGGCCAGCGCCAGCGGATCGCCATCGCCCGCGCCCTGGCGCTCGAGCCGACGCTGCTCGTCTGCGACGAGCCGGTGAGCGCGCTCGACGTCTCGACCCAGTCGCAGGTGATCAACCTGCTGTCGGACCTCCAGGACCGGCTCGGACTGGCGTTCCTCTTCATCGCCCACGACCTGTCGGTGGTCCGCCACATCAGCGACCGGATCGCCGTCATGTACCTCGGCCAGGTCGTCGAAGAGGGCGCTGCCGAGGACGTCTACCTGCGCCCCACCCATCCCTACACGGCGGCGCTGCTGTCGGCCATCCCGGTGCCCGACCCCGGGGCCCAGCACCGTCGTGACCGGATCATCCTCACCGGGGAGGTCGGCGAACCGATCGGCGGCGACCACGGCTGCCGCTTCCGGCAGCGGTGCCCCTTCGCCATGGACGTCTGCTCGTCGGTGGACCCGGCCCCCTTCACCACCCCGTCGGGATCGGTGGTGCGCTGCCACCTCCACACCGAGGGCCCGGCGCTCGGTGGGGCCAGCGTCGTCCACCTGCCGGCGCCGACGACCCGGACCGTCAACGCCTGAGGGCCACCGGCAGCCGCTTGATGCCGTGGAAGAAGTTCGAGGCGGCCCGCACCGCCGGGCCGTCCTGCACCAGGTCCTCGAGCATCGGCGCCAGGGTCTCGAAGACCACCCGCGCCTCGAGGCGCGCCAGGTGGGCGCCCAGGCAGTGGTGGGGGCCGCCGGCGCCGAGGGCGACGTGGGGGTTGGGCGTCCTCGCAGGGTCGAACCGCTCGGGTTCCTCGAACACCTCCTCGTCGCGGTTGGCCGAGACGATCCACAAGGTGACCCGGTCGCCGGCGCCGATGTGGGCGCCGGCCAGCTCGATGTCGGTGGTGGCGCGTCGGGAGTGCTGGAGCACCGGGCTCGCCCATCGCAGCATCTCCTCGACCGCCGTGGCGACCGGCACGCCGCCCTCGGCCACCATCCGGCGCCCCCCGGGGTGCTCGAAGAGGGCCAGCAGCCCCTGGGCAAGCAGGTGGCGGGTGGTCTCGGTGCCCCCCACGAGGAAGGTGTCGAGGAAGTTGGCGACGTGGGCGTCCGACAGCGGCCGGCCGTCCAGCGCCGCCGCGAACAGCACCTCGGCGAGCGGTGAACGTCGCCCGTGCCGCTGGAAGCGTGCGAGCTCGAGACAGTAGTCGCCGAGGGCGCGTCGGGCCGCCGTGGCGGCCTGGTCGTCGGGTCGGTACTCGGGGTCCTCGCTCGGCATCACGGCGTTGGCCCACCCCACGATCAGCGCCTCGTCCTCGACCGGGGTCCCCGTCAGGGTGGCCATGACCCGGAAGGGGACCGCGGCGGCGACCGTCGCCACGAAGTCCCCACCGCCCTGGCGGCGGAGCTCCGCCACCGCCTCGGCGGCGACAAGGCGGACGGTGCCCTCCAACCGACCCACCGTGGCCGGGGTGAACGGCGCCACGACCAGCCGCCGTTGCCGGCTGTGCTCCGGCGGGTCGAGGGCGGTGAGCGGGGTCCATTCGGGTGCGCCCGGGTCTTCCGGGTCGACCACGCCGTCGTTGCTGGAGAACGCCGCGACGTCGCGGTTGCACCGCTCGACCAGCCGATAAGTGGTGACCACCCAGCAACCGAGCTGGTCCGACCACCAGACCGGGGCGGCTCGGCGCAGCCGTCGGAGGTCGTCGTGGGGCACCCCGGCGGCGAACCTCGCCGGACCGAGGTTGGGCGGATCGCCCGGCGGATCGCCCGGGTCCGGACCCACGGTCCCTGGGCTCACAGCTCGGGCGGATCGACGCCCTCGCCGGTCGACCCGGTCCGCCGGCGGGCGCCCAGCAGTTGAACCGCCACCAGGCTGGCCACGAACACGGCGACCATTCCCATGTAGAGCCACAGCTGGGGGGTGCTCAGGTTCTTCTGGCTGCTCAGGGCGAAGAGCACCTTCCGGATGACCGCCACCAGACCGACGACGATGAACGGCTGGGCGGCCAGGGCGTGCGCCCGCAGCGAGAGGACCACCGTGTGGACGATCTCGACCAGGATGAGCACCAAGAGGAGCTTGTCGAGCAGGTCGGTGGCGTCGACGGTCAGGGCGAGGTGGGGCTCGCTGCGGAAGAAGTCGACGATGCTCGCGACGAGGATCCCGCCGGCCAGCACGATGAGGGTGAGCCCGACGGCCGCCGAGACGATGTCCTGGGCCCCCTCGGTGATCGTCGTCGAGAGCTGGCGCCACCGACGGGACCAGCGTCGGGAAGGCGCCGGCTCGTCGGGCGCGGGAGGGTCGCCCCCGCGGTACTGCGCCACCGTCGGTTCCACGATCCCCCTCCCGGTCGACCGCCGACCGCAGCCTATGCCCCCGACGACATCGCTCCGGGGTTCGAGGGGGGCCGGGGCGGTCGTGCCAGGATTGACCGATGGGCGGGGACGGCGGGGGCGGCGACTGGCGGGGGGCCCCCGGGGGGCTCGGGGAACGCCGGGGAAGGGGGCGGGGGGGGGGGGGGGGGGAGGGCCGGGCCCGGGGTGGGGGTGCC
>Ga0080006_1268082_pt1 | contig 34556 bp, 19 predicted proteins | sample RS3BMetagenome_FD_69209 | JGI IMG/M metagenome (GOLD analysis project Ga0080006, IMG submission 69209) | Ferric oxide microbial mat and aquatic microbial communities from Rainbow Spring, Yellowstone National Park, USA - RS3B (SPADES... ...
ACAATTTTCTAAAGAAGTTGATAAAGATATAATAGAATCAATCAAAAAAGAAATATGGCAATCAAAATTAATTAAAATGCTAAAAGTCAATGGAAAAAATAACAGGCCAGGTTAGTTTTTATATATGTTATTCAATAAATAGTGCACAAAAAAACCAAAGGAGATCAATTGTTTGAAAGTACATCATAAAGGGAGTGTAGTTTAATGTAATCCTAAAATAGATAAAATGTCTTTAGTAATAAAGAGTGTGAACTTAATGAAAGATTACGATATGATAATAATCGGCAGCGGTATTGCTGGGCTGTATACTGCCTTGAAAGGCTCAGAATTTAAAAAAAAGGTTAAAATAATCACAAAAACCTCTTTACAGGAGTGCAATACCAAGTATGCGCAAGGAGGCATAGCTGCTGCAATAGACCCCATGGATAACTTTGAAAACCATGTAGAAGATACCCTAAAAGCAGGTGCAGGGCTTTGTGATAAAGAGGCAGTAGATATATTGATAACCAATGCTGTCGATAGAATCGTTGATTTAATAAACTATGGTGTTATGTTTGACACTGTCAATGGTGTTATCTCATTAGGGAGGGAAGGTGCCCATAGCTTTTCTAGGGTATTGCATGCAGGTGGTGATTCTACTGGTGCAATAATAGAGCAAACACTCAGTAAAAAAATAAAAGATTATGATATAGATGTGTCAGAAAATACGTATGTAGGTGAAATTATTGTAGAAAACAAAAAAGCAGTTGGCATAAAAGCGTATAATAAAATAAATGGAAAAAAAGAAGAATTTTATGGTTCTGCCATTGTACTTGCCACTGGTGGTGCAGGTGAATTATTCTATTATAATACAACACCCGAAGTTGCAACAGGCGATGGTGTATCATTAGCATGGAACGCAGGGGCAGTAATTGCAGACATGGAGTTCTTTCAGTTCCACCCTACAGCACTGAAACATCCCAAGGTTCCCCCATTTTTGATATCAGAAGCTGTAAGGGGAGAAGGTGCTATATTGAGAAATTCAAAAATGGAAGCTTTTATGAAGAATTACCATCCAATGGCAGAGCTCGCACCAAGGGATATTGTATCAAGGGCAATTGTTACAGAAATATCCAAATCTAATGAAGACCACGTTTATTTAGACCTTACACATATACCCCCTGAAAGGGTTATATCCAGGTTTCCAACTATATACAGAACATGCAAAAGCATTGGCATTGATATATCAAAGGATCTCATACCCGTTGCACCAGCTGCCCATTTCATGATAGGAGGAGTAAAAACGAATACATGGGGTGAAACGACATTAGAAAACCTATATGCATGTGGTGAAGTAGCTTCAACAGGCGTGCACGGTGCAAACAGGCTAGCTAGCAATTCTCTCCTTGAAGGCATTGTATTCGGAAAAAGGATAGCAGAAAGAACAATGCTAGGATATAGCTGGAGCAAACAAAAATATGATTACGAGGATATTACAAAAATAAAAGAAATAGAAAAAAATGTAAATGAAAGCAATGAATATTCTGTTGAGGATCTACAAAAGACTATGTGGAAAAATGTAGGCATTATAAGAGATGGAAACATGCTAAAAGAGGCGATTAAAAAAATTTATTCATGGAAGTTAGCTAACGATAAATTAGATGATAAAATTTATACTGAACTATATCACATGCTCAATGTAGCTTATCTAATGGCGATATCTGCTTATTTAAGAACCGAAAGTAGGGGAAGCCATTATCGTACAGATTATCCAGAAACAAAAGAAGAATGGAATGGAAGGCATACCTATCTTGTTAAAGGTGAATGATTTAATGAACTACGGACCATTAAAAGGGTTTAGGGAGTTTTACCCAGAACAACAATGGGGGAAAAGGGTAATCTTAGAAAAAATAGAAGAAATAGTCAAACTGTTTGGGTTTGAGGAAATATCTACGCCTAGCGTTGAGAGCATAGATCTCTTCAAAATGAAAAGCGGAGAGGAAATTGTTGAAGAAACCTATTCATTTAAAGACAAAGGCAATAGAGAAGTTGTTCTTATTCCAGAGACAACTCCTGCTGTTTCCAGAATGGTTTCTGAAATATCCAAAATTTCAACTTTCCCCATAAGGTGGTATTCTTATTCCAAAGTATGGAGGTACGAAGAGCCACAAAAAGGAAGGATGAGGGAATTTTACCAATTCAATGTGGATATATTTGGAACAAAAAATTCTGTTGTAGATGCAGAGGTATTATACATTGCATATATGATTATGAAAAACCTTGGTTTAGATAACGATGTGCAGATAAGAGTCAGCCATAGGAATTTAATATCCTCTATAACAAAGGGATTGTGTGACAATAACAAACTATACAAACTAATAGACAAAAAGCATAAAATCCCAAACGATGAGTTTGATTTTTCCCTTAAAGAAATATGCGATAACAACGAACTTTACAGTAAAATAAAAAAAGTATTAGATATCAAAAATCCAATAAATATAGCCATTGAAGAACTAAAGAGTTTCATAGAGGGAGACATAGTAAATGAGTTAAACCAACTTGAAGAAGCATTAAAAATGTATGGCATAGAAGATAAAATAATATTAGATCCTTCCATAGTAAGAGGGTTATTGTATTACACCGGCATAGTTTTTGAATGTTGGGACAAGAAAGAGGAATTAAGGGCTATTTTTGGCGGTGGAAGGTACGATAATTTAATAGGGTTATTCAATAAAACACCTATTCCAGCAATTGGATTTGCTATAGGGGATGTAACCCTTGAATTATTGCTAAAAAAAGAAAATAAATGGCCTATTTACAAGGAAAACAAAGGGGTATACGCAATATTAATATATGAAAAGCATTTAAATGAAGCAATAAAAGTAATTACAAAAATAAGGAATGCCCGTATTAAAGTGACTTTTGATTATAGTGCAAAGCCAATACAAAAAGGGTTAGAAATAGCAAGCAAAGGCATGTACAAATATTGCCTTATATTCGGTAAAGAAATAGAAGAAGGCAAAATTGTAATAAAAAACATGGAAACAAAAGAGCAAATTACGATTCAAAGTGATAAAGCAGAACAATTTTTCATGGAAAAATTAAACCAAAAATCTATTTCTAGTGTAAACGAGGCAAATTAGGGAGGCATTTATATATAATAAAGAGCCAACAAAAAACCTAAAATGATAGGAAAACAACAATGTCAACAAATAACAAACATTTTAACTAAAAATATATTAGCAAGTATTATTTACCTCTACATAATTCAAAAAATAACTTAGGTGATAAAACAAATGTTAAAAAAGTATGGTATAATTACCCTTTTGTGGGTAGCCATTTTAGTGCTAGGCGTTGTTCAGTATGTTCCAGTGACAGCAAAAGCGGTAGGGACCCAATCGATTTCAGGGTTTGTAGTTAATCAGAACAATGTACCAGTTCCAGACCAATCTACCTTTAAAGGGGTTTCAGTCCAATTGTACAGCGCGAGTTCATCATCCATTATTGCATCAAACATCACCTCGTTAGGTGGTTATTTCTCATTTAATGTACAACCTGGTTACTACCAGGTAATGGTTCCTCCCCAGATTGTAATGCAACCTACAGGCAACGTATTTTATGCTGAGCAAAACGCTAGTCCTGCTGCTGTTTATGTTGGAATGAATTCCAATGTTACACTGAATTTTGTAGTTAATGGTACACCAGTAAATAGTTATGTACACGGCACAATATACATTCCAAATGCACCAGCAATATCTACAATACCTATAATGCTGTACGATAAAGCAAATAACTATGTTCTAAATGGTAATGCAATATACAACGTAACAAAAAATGCATGGTTATACAACATATCTGCATACAACGGGCAGTTTGTTTTGGAAGTGAATTATCCAGGTTATTCCCAGTTTAATTCCACAAATATAGTTATAAATGTTCCAGCTAACAAAGGTGTATATTACAATGCAACAATTCTCCCCACTTTTATACAAGGATATATTAAAAATACAGCCGATGGTACAATAAACGTCAATGACATTAACGTTACCATATACAACAGCACCTATGGGTTTGTATATCATTCTTTTATTCCAGGGCCATCTCCATATTATACCATAAGTGCATTTCCAGGAAACTTTACAATGTTTCTAAGCGCCAATGGTTACATGACCAATGTAAGCAATGTTGTTGTATCTAACAAAGGTACAACACAAAACATTGAGTTGGTGCCACTAACGCATGAAGCGCAATTTATAGTAAATACCACCTTTGGCAATTTCAAGAACTCATCTAGAAACAACATAAGCATATCTGAGTACAGTTATTATACCAACGCATATTCCTTTACTTCGTTAAACTATTCCTTTATACACTACTTACCTGCACAGATAGCACTCGCATTTTCAGGGGGCAAATCTATAGCATTAAACAATAAAACCAATAGCTCATTTGAAAACTGGATAAAATCCAATGGCCCAATATATTATCCCTCTCAAAATATGTTAAACATTAACCAATCCTATTTTGCAAATGCTACCAAAAACGTAAACTTAACGATAACTATGAGCAAGAATGGAATATCTGTTTCAATGCCTTCTACCGTATTTATTTCAACTTCCTCAATTCCAAAGAGTAGGATATACAACATATCAACTTCCTTCAGGTATCCTCACTCTACCTCTCTATACCAGTACAATTTCTACACAACACCTGGATTTGTATTAACACAATACAACACACCCGATGCAACAGTTTCTCCTATAAACGGCACATGGGTTAACTTTTCAATGGTTCCAAAAAAGGAATCTCAACCAACAGGGTTTGCAGTTTTTACTGTTAAACAAATAAAAAATATAACAGCTATTGTAAATATAACCGCACCTTTCTTCGGCATACAAAACATTATAAATTCTACAGCCAAGAATTATACTGTTATCGTTAAAACAGATGAGAATGTTACCTTTAGTGCACAAAATTCTTTGGTTCCTGTAGGAAACATCACCAAATACATATGGAATTTTGGAAACAACAAAACGAGTGTTGTTACCACATACAAGACCAATTATACATATAGCATAGCTGGTATTTACAATGGAAGTTTAACAATAGTTGGAAGTGGAAATGAAACAAATACAACTTCCTTCAAAGTATGGGTTTCCGGGACAAAGCCTTTTATAACATATCATGCCAATGTAACTAAAGAATCCAATCCAAATATCTTGTTTGTAAAATCCTTCCAAAGCGTCACATTCAATGCAACAGGAACATATTCTATGATAACCAACAAGACAAAGGGCATTATTCTTAATTATACGTGGGCATTTGGCAACAAAACTATATCCTCAACTACGCCGGGAAATATTTCCTTTACTTTTATTCCCTATGGTTCTTATAAAAATTATACTAATATATCTGGAAAAATATACAACTTCCACGGATGGCTATACAACGCCTCATTACGTGTATATGATGTAGCTGGGAACCTAAATATTACCAACTTTACTGTAGTTGTCAACGATACACAAAAACCAGTTCCAGTAATAAACATAACCAACAGCAAAGGTATAGGCATTACTTCTGCTGTAGAAGGTTCAACTGAATATTTCAACGCCTCCCATTCCTACGAAGCAAATGGGGGAATAATAACAAAATACCTATGGAATATCACCTATTCTAACAAGACTGTTTTTTACAAAACCACAAGCGTGAAGTTTTCCAAAGTACTACCAGCTGCTGTCCAACCTTACAAGGTAACCTTAAATGTAACCACATTAGCAGGTAAATCTGCAAATACAACTGTAACATTCGTTGTAACGATCAATACAACAATAAGGCCAATTATTCAAATATCCAATTTAACAGCACCAAGCTTGCAGGTCGGCAATCCAGCTACATTATCTGTTATAATAACAAATGTGGGTGGTGTAAATTCAACGGCTGACAATGTAAGCGTAATTTTCAATATTTCAAACTCAATAATTAACACTCCTTCACAGGTAAAATTCTATACAACTTCTGGTTCTTTCCTAGGGCAAGGAAAAATAAACCTAAAATACAATGAAACAGTAAAGGCTGAAGTTACATGGACTCCTTCTAAAGCAGGGACTTTCAATTTAGGGGTAAATGTTACAGCAAGCAATGAATGGCCAACAGATTATCAATCCACCAAGAACACAATGCTTATAACCGTAACGGTATCCCAATCATGGTTATACCAAAATATCGTTTACATTGCTGTTGGGATTGTAATAATCGTAGTTATCGTAGTTATCTACTTCTTATACCGCAGAAAAATGGGTGGAAGCAAAGTTCCAACTAAAAAATCCAATTTAAAGATATGGAACGAACCAAAGACCAAAGACAACAAAACGGATAAGGACATCAAGAAAAAACAGTAACCTTTTAATTAAATTTTTATAAATATTTATTTTTAGATTGGCAAGTTAAATATTGTTACTTTTTGAAAGTGTGTTTTTCTGCAAATTCAAAAGATTTTTGCAGTGGCATTCCAAATTTACATCATATTATTGCCACTAGATGACGTAAAATGTTTTATTCCTAATATCCATAGATAATTGGCGAAATAGAAGTTCGATTTAAAAAATGCATAGATAAGGAGGATCATTTATAACGCAAGGTATTTCACCTATTCTTTGAAACTCCTAATAGCTAGGATGTTCATAAAGGAAAAAATAAATAGTGTTATATGCAATACCAACACTATGTCTAAGGTTAAGATTAATCCAGAAAATCTAAAACTATCAATTGGGGCTTCACTACTTAAAATAAAATATGCATCTAAAAGAATAAATAAATCCGTTGAAACCCTAGTAAGGTGGAAGTTAACATGGTTGAGAGGAACCCTATGAAAGTTCATATAGAATCCTATGGATGCAACCAAAACCTAGGTGAAGGGCAAGAAATAGCGAAAGCTTTGATCAGCAATGGTTGTGAATTATCAAACAATCCTGATAACGTAGATGTATCCATAATTGTAACATGCGATGTTATAGAACATACTGAAAGAATGATGTTAAGCAAAATCAATGAACTTTCTCACAAATCCAACAAAGTAATTGTTACTGGTTGTTTAGCAGAAGTTAAAAAAACACAACTAGAACAAATAAAAAGCAATATTGAAGTGGTATCCATAAGAGACCAAAAAAAAATCCCAGCATTGTTAGGGCTAAAAGAATGTGATTTTTCAGTTAATGCATCGCCAATTGAAACGATCTCAATTAACCAGGGATGCACGTCTAATTGTACATATTGCATTACAAAAATAGCTAGAGGCAAGTTGCAGAGCAAGAAAATAGATGAAATTGTTGACTTAGCAAAGCGATATATCTCTAAAGGTACAATTGAATTAAGGTTAAGTTCACAAGATACCGCAAGTTATGGCATGGAAACCAAAAATGAAAGGCTTTATGATATTATAAATCAAATCACCAAAATAGAGGGTAATTATTATATCCGTGTTGGCATGATGTCTCCCAAAACAGCTAAAAAAATTTTTAGAGAACTTTTAGAGGCATATAAAAGCAAGCACGTATTCAAATTTTTGCATTTGCCAATTCAATCAGGCTCTAACAAAATATTAAAGGACATGAACAGAGGTTATACAATTGAAGAATATTTTGATTTAGTAAACCAATATAAAAATACTTATCCAGATGGTGTGCTATCAACAGACATAATTGTAGGGTATCCTACTGAAGAAGAAGAAGATTTTGACCAAACAATGGAAATAACCAAAAAAATAAACGCTGATATTATCAATGTTACTAGATTTTCAAAAAGAGTGGGTACACCTGCCCAAAACTTAAAAGAACTTCCTGAAAGGGTTATTAAAGAAAGGTCAAGAAAACTTACCAGTATAAGGTTCGAATACAGCAGGAAAATAATGGAAAGTTATATTGGAAAAACAATCGAAGCGGTTGTTTTAGAACATCAAAAAAACACATCTATTGCAAGAGATATCAATTATCGCCCTATTGTGATCGATAAAATCTTCCCTATAGGTTATACAATCAATACAAAAATTACTGGTGCTACTCCCATATACCTAAAAGGAAAAGAAGAAATTTAAAAAATACACGCAAAGATTAAAATGTAACCTTTCTAAACATGCTAAATTTTGAAGTATCCTCTAGGATCAAACTTTCTTTAATTGGCAAGGTTGCATCAAATCCCATTTTTGTAGTTAAACCATCGTTTAAATGTGCACTAGGGTCAAGAGAGCTCCCACTTGCGTTGTTTATAAGCACAAGCCCTTTGTCTGCTTGAAACCTAGTTGACAATGCCCATTCTATTTCGTGGTCATCAAAAATATTTATGTCATGGTCTAGGACAATTACCCTTTTCATCGAGGGATGGCCTGCAAAAGCAGCCAATATTGCGTTTTTCCCATCACCCTCTTTTGTTTTTTTAATGGATACAACACCATGAAGCCATCCACCAGAAGATTCTGTTAATCTAACCCCTTTAACATTTGGCAATACGCTTTTAATTGACTTCCAGATACCTATTTCCCTAGGCAATCCCATTAATAGGGCATGTTCTTCACAACCCGGCACAATAGCATGGAAAAATGGTTTATTAGACAAATAAATCTCTTCAATTTCTACTACAGGTTGATTCCTAACAGGGTCATAAAGGTTTACAATATCACAAAAAGGGCCTTCTGGGACAAGATCCTTTTTTATTTTAGCAATTGCAACAATTGCAGCATCAGCCGGTACTGTTATTCCACGGATTTTAACAAACTCCATATCTTTATTGTATGCTAATTTATTTATTGCATTAGCAACATCTATTTCACTTTTTTCATATTCAAAACTTATAGCAGCTGCAATCATAAATGGCAACGGAGAACCTATGACAATAGCCACTTCTAGTTCGTTCCCTTCTTTAAGTGAATCCATATACATTTTGTATAGGTGCCTTTCTACAAGCCTTATAGCAACCTTGTTATGATCCAAAACCATGAGCCTATGGTATGAAAGGTTGTCTTTACCATGCAGTGTAGCTGATACAATCGCAGAGGTTACGTACCTGCTACCATCTCCTGGATAATATTTTGGTATGGGCAAATCCTCAAAATTTATGTTTGCTTTTTTGTATTCATTATTCACAAATTTAAGAGGTGTTGGTTGTAAATCAATTGCTTTTGAAAAGAAAGAAGGCAAATCATTTACAGAGGTATTTAACGCTTTAGCGATCTTTTCACGGCTGTTCCATATATTGCCTATAATGTCTATAGAGCTTCCTCTAAATAACACCATATTTTTATGTTCATAAAGATACTTTGATACTTCACAATTTAACAACATTTCTTTTGTGTACTCTTTAGTTTCAACATATGTAGAGGTTTTAATAACTTCATCATATAACATGGTTCCATCCTCATTCAAAAATTTTATAAAATTTATTTAGCAATTGTTCAGAAGCTGTATATGGGTCTATTTCTTTATTATAAACTTTATCCATTAATATTTTAGCACTAGGATCATTTTTCAAAATATTCTGTATTTTATCTAAAAGATATTCATCCATAATATTAGATACATCTTGAAGTAATATTTTTTTATTTTTATCCTCATTTTTGTTTTCTTTCATATTTTTTTTATGGGTTTCAATACCACTTATAAGATCTTCTATGCCTACCTTATTAAATGTAGAAGTGCCTATTACCAAAGGAACCCACTTTTTCTCTTTGTAATCCCCGATCTTTATCATATTTAAAAGGTAAACTACGGCTTCCTCACCTCCAGTAAGGTCTATTTTATTGACAACAAATATATCCCCTATTTCAAGTATGCCTGCTTTCATTGTTTGAATATCATCACCTAAATTAGGAGACAAAACAACAATGGAAGTATCTACAATATTGATAATTTCAACATCACCTTGGCCAACACCAACAGTTTCTACAAGTATTTTATCCATTTTGAAAGCATCCATAAGCCTTATGACATCCAAAGTCCTTTTAGATAATCCCCCTTTGCCTCCCCTAGATGCCATGCTTCTTATAAAAAGATTAGAAGAATCTTTCAAGGATTCCATTCTTATTCTATCTCCTAAAACAGCACCCCCACTGAATGGGCTGGTAGGATCAATCGCTATTATACCTACTTTCAAACCCTGTAATAAATACTTTTCAGCAATACTAGAAATTAAACTACTTTTACCTACACCTGGTGGGCCAGTGAATCCAATAACATGGGAATGGCCTAGATGGGGATAAATCTGTTTTAGAATACTAACATAACCTTCTTCCCTATTTTCCACTATAGAAATAGCCCTTGATAAAGCTACCTTTTTTCCAGATAGAAGGTCTTCAATGAGACTCACTTTCTACCCTCCGGTTTACAAAACTTTCTATGGCTTCTTTTATTTCTTTCAATGGGGTGCCAGGTCCAAAAATTGAAATTACCCCCATCTTCATAAGTTCCTTTGCATCATTTTCAGGGATTATTCCCCCTACATATACTCCTATATGTTCTAAATGGTTCTCCTTCAACAAAGAAAGTATTTTAGGGACCAGAGCCATATGCGCTCCTGATAAAATGCTCAATCCAATAACATCCACATCCTCTTCCATTGCAGCATTAACAATTTGTTGTGGGGTTTGGCGCAGTCCAGTATATATAACTTCCATTCCAAAGTCTCTCAAAGCCCGTGCCACTACTTTAGCGCCACGATCATGGCCATCCAATCCTGGTTTTGCAATCAATACCCTTATTGGCCTATTTAAATGAGTCTGCTTCATATTACATGAATATTTATTGTTATTATTTATAATTAATCAACGTTCTTAATCCAATGTTATTAATAGGGTTTATCATGTATTTTTTAAAAATATTATCAAATTGTTATAACAATGCAAAATCTAAATATATATATTGATATTATATTGTATACTAATAACGGTGAAAAAAGATGAGGTCTTTTAAGGCATTAGGTGCATGGGTAATATTAATCCTTATGTTGTTGCCTGCTATATCGTTAATCCAATCTCCAAATTCTATGCATAAATCCTACCAAAAAAATGATTTTACTCCCCACGCAATGCAAGCTGCACCTTTCCAAATTCATGTGTTAGCTACTCCTACATCTGGCACCTCTCCTCTCTTAGTCAACTTTACAATCGTTATAATAAATGCAAGTTCAACTTACAACGTTTCTGTAATGTTTGGTGACGGAAATGTTACCTTTGAAAATAATGTTTTATCCTCTAATATTGGTACAATATCCCATCAATACATTAAAAGCAATGCATATCCTATAATCCCCCAGGTACGCCAAGCCAATATAACTGTAAACCAAAGTGGATATTATGTTACACAATCAGTGAATATAACTTTATACAAATCTACATTTAGCGTAACCATAGTTGCAAATGTAACTTCTGGACCACCTCCTTTGTTTGTGCAATTTGGGGCAATAGTTAGCGGTGGCATTGGACCATACTCATACACATGGAATCTAGGGAACGGGAAAATAAGCCATTCTCAGATACCTAATCTACAAGTGTATAACAAATCTACCACTGTAAGCGTAACAGTTACCGACTCAGCAGTATTTCCAGAAACTGCTACCAATAGCACCCGTATAAGTATATCAGGTTCATATAATCTTTATGTTATGCTAATAGCATGGCCTACTACTGTACTTAACAATACACCCGTACATTTTATGGCTATTCCAGTAGGTGGCGTAGGCCCTTTTGCGTACACATGGTATCTCAATGGCCAAACCCATGGTGCTTCACAAGTAGTCACAGATGTATTTCCATCCCCTGGCATAGAAAATGTAAAAGTGGAAGTGAGAGACGCTATGGGGGTAGTAGTAGATAATAATACGGCAATACAGGTTATCTCCAACAGTTCCGCAACCCCTAGTGAGGTTGCAGCTTTAAATCAATTAAATGGAACTGGCAATGCAACTATAGATGTAGGCAACGGTCCCCTTCCAGTAACATTTTACTTAATGGCCTCTAATGGCACATATAACCAAAATATATCTAGTATCCATGTAGAATTCTTTTTTGCAACATCAGGAAGTCAATTCACATATTCTGGAACGTTAAATCCAGAAGGATACATATTTGTTACACAAATTTTTAACCCTAGTGTTGGAAACTTTCCCCTTAATTACCATACATATGCAATATTATCAAGAACAATAGGCAAAACCACATTTACTAAAACTATAAATCTGCCTACAATATCTGTAAAAAGTGACATAATGAGTGTGGCCTTTTTAGCATCAGAATACACAATAAATCCACCTCAAACAGTATACTACATAGGATGCATTTCAGGGGAAACGATATCCTCATTTACAATAAACATCTCCTATGGGAATGGCTTCCTTATGACAAACCAAATCACTAGTAGTGTATTTGTTGCGTCTAACCCATACAAAACACCAAACTACGTATACAATGTATCTTTAAAAGTGTGGGATGGGTTTGAAAATTTCACTTCCACAATACAGTTAAAGGCATTAAAATATTCATTAAACGTGTCTTATTACGTAACTCCCCTTTCAGGGCCAACTCCATTAACAGTTTATTTTGGAGCTGTTGCTTCTGGAGGTAATTATGTTAGCCAATACACCTATACGTGGTATTTTGCAGGTACTAAATACAATTACCAAACAGGGTTTTTCACTCTCCCTACCATGCCTTCCCAATACTCTTTCTCGATATCTGTATATGATGGAATTGTTTACAAAAACATAAGTGGTACAATTACAGTGAAAAATGCTACTTTAAGTGCTGTGATAATTCTAAATCCCCCTAGTGGATTTGCACCTTTAACAGTTAATGCAAGTGCAATAGCAAGTGGTGGAAATCCTCCCTATAGGATATATACATGGAATTTTGGTGACGGAACACCAACACAGATAGGAAATCCAGTAAGTCATACTTATCCAAACCCTGGTACATTTGTAGTAACACTGACAGTAACTGACTCAAAAGGAGGTACAGTAATTAACACGACAACTGTTACTATACTGCCACCACCACCACCTCCAAGTAATGCCATGACTCCCGCAGAAGGAGCAGGCATAATATTAATAATACTAGCAGCAGTAGGATTCTTGCTGTGGTTCTTTATGTTCTATAGAAAGAAAAAGAAAGGAAGGCAATTCAAGTCATTCCTTCAAAGTGACAATAATCCCTTCGCACCACCAGCAGGTTTTTACAATCCAGAAAATCCCCCCAAAAAAACTTCCCCCTTAAGTTCTATTTTATCAAAATTCAAGAAAAAAAATAAGCAAATGAACTGGGATGAATTACAGGGCAACAACAATGCACCACCCAACTATAATGTACCCCCTCCACAACAAAGTTCTCAGTACAATCCCTATTTTAATGCAAATAGAAACATGCCCCCTCCACAACAGCAATATAAGCAATATCAAGCACCGTATCAAAATCCTCCAAATTTTCAGCCAAAAAGTCCTTTTCCACCACAATACCCACCACAATACCCACCACAACAGTACCCTCCACAGCAACAAAATGCCAAAATGTCTTTAACAAAAAAGAAGCAATGATAAAAAGGTAGTAAATGGCAAAGATCTATTCCTACCTAAAGCTCATACGGGTTGCAAATGCATTAATGATCGCATTTGCAACGTTCATAGGCGCATTCTCAGGCAGAGGTAATTTATTACATTACCCAAATTATTTATATATTATATTAGCTATTTTATCTACCTTCCTTTTTTCATCAGCTGCAAATGTGTTAAATGATTATTTAGATATAGAAACAGATTCATTAAATCATCCAGATAGGCCATTGCCATCTAAAGAAATTTCATTAAAAGCAGCAAAATATCTGTTTGTTTCATTTTTCATATTAGGGGGTTTAGCAATATTATTAACAATGAATATATATTTATACTTCATATATTTACTTGCATTTATAATGATAATCCTTTATGAGTTCAAATATAAAAACGAAGGGATTGTAGGCAACATTCTAATCTCTCTATTAACTGCATTATTATTTATTTATGGTGGTGTATCCATACATGTTATTATAATGCCTTTAATATTATCTATACCTGCTTTTTTTGCTACTTTATGTAGGGAAATCTCAAAAGACATTGAGGATATTAAAGGTGATATATACAGAATAACCTACCCCAAAAAATATGGAATCAAAAAAGCAAAGGCATTGGCAACGTACGTAATGGTTGCATCAATTGTGTTAGGGTATATCCCTATTTTATTAAAAGTTTTTTCATTATACCAAACAATCTTTTACATATTATTCATCGTGTTAGCTGACATTGCCTTTGCCTACTCTTTGTTCGTATTAAATAAAAATAACTTCCACAAAGCACAAATTTTTATGAAATATGGAATGGCCATAGTTTTTATTGCTTATTTACTTTCTGCTGTTTAAAGAAGAAAAATATAAGCAATCCATTGAAATTGGGCATAAGTTGCACTTGGGTGATATTGGCCTACATATATTCTGCCCATGCTTAACAAAAATATGGTTTATATATTTCCATAAATTTTTTGGTATGATCTTCTTTAATTGATGCTCTGTTTCTTCTGGTGTTTTAGAATTTACTACTCCCAATCTATTAGAAATGCGATGTACGTGTATATCTACTGGCAATTCATCCCCGTTATAGGCATATGTAATCACACAACCCGCAGTTTTTCTGCCTACACCAGGCAAAAGTAATAAATCCTCCATTGAATTAGGGACAATGCCATTATAACGGTTCTTAATAATCAAAGCAACCTCCTTTATTTTTTTAGCTTTTTGCCTGTAAAATCCAGCTGGTTTTAATAATCCCTCAAGATCTTTTACCGATGCCTTAGAAATCTCATCTATGTTTTTGTACTTATCAAATAACCTTTTACATACATGATCGGTAGTCTCATCTTTAGTCCTCTGGGAAACCATCGTGCAAATCAAAACTTTAATAGGATCTTCATTATGTGTAACCAAATATGGTTCCTGGTATCCTTCATAATTATAAAATTTATACAATTTTTCTAGTAAATTCTCCCAATTTATTGAATAATTACCCTCGATCATTTTAATAGGGTCGGTCTCTGAATTTAATACTATTGAACGTGCCTCTCCAATCAAATATATGGAACCTGTAATCAATATTGAGTTGTTATATTTTAGTGCAATTTCTAAGCTTTTTTCCACACTTTCAGCTAAGATTAATTTACTATCCTCATAATATTTTATTGCTATTTTTTTAATGTCAACAGGATCCATTGAGCGGTGATAGTTTATTTTTGTTATTATCAACCTAGATGGTATTTTAGATAGGTTAGAAATAATTTCCTCGATTTTTTTATCCTTCATAATTCCAAAAATAATTGTAAAATTTGAGTTATTGAACAAGTGATTAATATTATTGGCAAGGACATTACTGCTTTCAATGGTATGTGCACCATCAATTATGATATATGGATTCTTTTTAATGATTTCAAACCTCCCATTCCATTTCACCTTTTGTAGCCCAACCCTAATATTATTTTCTTTTATATGAAAATCTCCCTTATTGGATAAATATTGTACAGTGGATACGGCAATGCCTGCATTCTTTGCCTGAAAATCCCCTAATAGAGGTACAAACAGGTTTAGTTGTTCCATGGCAAAAGGTGTTTTTAGATCGAAAAAAGTACCTTCTAAAGAGGTTCTTACATTTATTATTAAAATATGTTCATTCAATTTGTATAATGGTGCATTTTTTTCCTTTGCGATATTTTCCAAAACATTTAATGGTTCTTTTTTAATTTCCCCAACAAATACAGGTACACCTTCTTTTATTATTCCCCCTTTTTCAAAAGCGATCTTTGATAATGTATCTCCCAATATTTCAGTGTGTTCCAAATCTATATTGGTTATTATTGAAGAAAGTGGAATAATTACATTAGTAGAATCTAGCCTTCCTCCCATTCCTACTTCTATAACAGCAACATCAACCTTTTCTAAAAAAAAGTATTTAAAGGCTATAGCTGTAGTAATTTCAAAAAAAGTTGGTATGCCTCCATATTTTTTCCAATCTCTAGATTCTACTATATTGATAATCTCTTCCCCTATATCACATAAAACTTTTTTATCGATCTCTTTACCGTTAATAACAAACCTTTCTGTATATCTTTCCAAATGAGGCGAGGTATACAAACCTGTCTTGTATCCATTGGTGTAGAGTATGGTATATATTATAGAAGCTACAGATCCCTTTCCTTTTGAACCCGTTATATGTATGGTTTTGAATCCTTTTTGAGGATTACCAAGCAAATCTAGTAAATAAGTAATTCTTTCTAACCCCACCTTTATTTTTCTGTGGGAACTAGTATATAGCCATTTCAAGAATTCGTCATATCTCATGCAAAATGTTATTTGAATTGCCTATTTAAAATGTTTGTCCTTTGGCCATTATGTTAGAAAAGAAAGAGTTGCTAATCAATCAAAAAATCAACGAAAATTTAAATTACGTTAAATGCCCTACTGTTACAAATGGTACAAAAACCAATCCCAAATCAGAAAAGTGATAATAAAAAATCGTTAAAAAATTATGAAAAAGATTCATGGGAAAACGTTGCCAAGGAACTCAATACAAATATTTCAAAAGGTTTAGAAAACGAGGAAATATCCAAAAGGTTATCTATATACGGGCATAACGAAGTTCCAGAAAAGAAAGTCAATCCAATTTTAAAATTTTTGAAAAAATTCTGGGGGACAACTGCATGGTTACTTGAACTTACAATAATTGTATCTTATTTTTTGGGTAAATATATTGATATGTATATCATTTTTTCATTGCTTTTATTAAATGCCATTATAAGCTTTGTACAAGAACAAAAAGCCCAAAACGCTTTAGAACTCCTTAAAAAACAACTTCAGGTATTTACCCGAGTTTTAAGAAACGGCAAATGGGCACATATAGAAGCCAAAGAACTTGTTCCTGGTGATATAATAAGTGTAAGGGAAGGTGACTTTGTACCGGCAGATGTTAAAATATTTGAAGGTAAGGTGGAAGTAGACCAATCTGCATTGACTGGTGAATCTCAGACAGTATTTAAGGAAGTAAACAACATCCTTTATTCTGGATCAATAATAAAGCATGGTGAATCCCTAGGAATAGTAATATTTACTGGTGTTGATACATATTTTGGAAAAACTACTGAATTGGTACAAACTGCTGCTCCCAAATTGCATATGGAATCTGTAATATCCTCTGTAGTTAAATGGTTGTTGGTAATAGTATCCATTACTTTAACAATAACAATAGTAGTCTCTTATTTAAGGAGTGTTAACCTTATATCCATATTGCCTTTATTATTGATTCTTTTAGTATCTGCTATACCAGTTGCTTTACCTGCTATGTTTACAGTAACAATGGCACTAGGTTCTTTAGAGCTTGCTAAAAAAGGCATTTTAATAACACGATTAAGTTCCACTGAAGATGCAGCTTCAATGGATACGTTGTGCACTGATAAGACAGGCACAATAACAACCAACAAACTACAAGTAAAAGAGGTTGTTACAATAAGTGAGGAAAGCATAGAAAACGTTGCTATTTACGGTGCATTGGCTTCTAAAGAATCAACATTGGATGCAATAGATTTAGCTTTTATAAATTACGCCAAAGAGAGGAAGTTAAATATTGAGCCATATAAACAGAATCAGTATATCCCCTTTTCTCCCTCTAAAAGATCCACGGAAGCAATCGTTGAGTACAATAATACTACATTTAAAGTCTCCAAAGGTGCAGTTAATGAACTTATAAAAAGGACTAATGTAGATGAAAATTTAAAATCAAAGATATATAAAATCGTAGATGAATTTGCAACTAAAGGGTTTAGGACATTAGCAGTTTCTAAAGAATACGGCGGGAAAGAAAAAATAGTTGGGTTGGTCTCTTTATACGATGCCCCTAGGAAAGATTCTGCACAAATGGTAAAAGAGCTCAATGAACTAGGTGTTTCTGTAAAAATGTTAACAGGTGATGCAGAACCTGTAGCAAAGGAAATAGCCTCTGAAGTGGGCATAGGAAGCAAAGTAGTAAAAATCTCCCAAATTAAGGATCAATTAAAAAATTTGGATGAAGAGGCTATTAAAAAAGTAAATGAATCCGAAATATTTGCCGAAATTTACCCTGAAGATAAATATTTTCTTGTTAAGACGTTGCAAAAAAATGGCCATATGGTCGGAATGACTGGAGATGGTGTTAATGATGCACCTGCCCTTAAACAAGCCGAAGTAGGAATTGCGGTGCATAATGCAACAGATGTTGCTAAAGGTGCTGCAAGTGTCGTTTTAACCACTGAAGGATTGGCTAAAATTGTAGATTTTGTAAAAACTGGAAGGCGGATTTACCAAAGAATTGTTACATGGATTCTCAATAAAATAATAAAAACTTTCCAAATTGTACTGTTTGTTTCAATTGCATTTCTATTGTTAGGAAAATTTATAGTATCGGCATTTGATGTAGTTTTACTGCTGTTTTTGGTGGATTTCGTAACTATTTCCATATCAACAGACAATGTTAGATGGTCTAAAAAGCCTGATAAGTGGGAGGTTTATAAATTAACCAAAATATCTGTTATGATGGGTATAGCGGTTGTTTTAGAATCCCTTCTGTTCTTATACATAGGAATGTACCAGTTAGGCATAAAACAGTTGGATATGCTCCAAACATACGGCTTTGAAATAATATTCTTTGCAGGGTTATTTACCATATTTGTAGTAAGGGAAAGAGGGCATTTCTGGAAATCTACACCAAGCTCTACTTTATTGATTGCAATAATTGCAGATATCTTACTTGTAATAGCGCTAAGTACCGTTGGCTTCTTTGAATTAACCAAAATACCCATAATAGATACTCTAGCTGTACTAGGCATGTCTTTTGTTTTTTCTTTGATACTAAATGATTACATAAAATATTACATGGCTAAAAAAATGAACTTAGGATGGTAATTAACCAACAACACAAACCTTTTCAACTTTACAATTCTTTATTATATTATCATGAACAAATTAAAAACAATTTATTATCTTAATCAAAAACTCAATCTTTAGCTAAAATATGAATTTTTTCATAAGTTTGTTTTTTGATATCTTCTGGCATATACAAATCTATTAAATTGAAAATTCCGTTTTCCTCTCTAAAAATATGGTTCAACAATAACATTGAAAGTTCTTTAGAATTTGCTTCAATATCCTGCTTATCCAAGACATACGCAATTATATGCTTTATAGCCCTATGATCCCCCAACAAAAGCCTAATTGGTTGTATGTTAGGTAGATATTGCTTTAAAATAGGGGTAAAAACAGGAAACAAAATCTCTTCTTCTATCTTGAAATGTACATCAATAAGAAAACCAAAATGTTTTATAAGCTCATCCAATTTGTTGGAATCTAAATATTCTTCAACAACCTTAACGGTTGTTCTATGTTGCTCTCTCAAAGGCTTAGTTACTATGCTTCCTTCAAATTTTAAAACAGAAGATAAATTTACCATAAAATAATTAAAAAAGGTTTATTATTTAATGCCTTTGGTCTATTGGAATATATTTCCTTTCTTGAATGCCAACATAGATCGCTCTAGGCCGTATTATCCTCTCTTGCTCCTCTACATATTCCATTATATGAGAAAGCCATCCAGTTGTACGGGAAAGGGCAAACAATGGGGTTGGCATATACGTTGGGAATCCCATTGCGTAATACACTATTCCAGAATAGAAATCTGTGTTGGGATAAATCCCTTTATTTCCAAACTTTTGCACACCCAATTCTTCCAATTTCTTGGCTATCTGGAAATATTTATCTACTTTTGGGTTATCTTTAGCAAACATTTCTGCATATCTTTTGAAAATTTTAGCACGTGGGTCCATTGTTTTATATACCCTGTGGCCAAATCCCATAAGTTTAGCATTGTTTTCAATTACATTGTGTTTAAACCATTGCTCAACATTTTCTACACTTCCTATATCTTCAAATTGCTTAAATGCTGTTTCTGCAGCACCACCGTGAAGTGGCCCTTTCAATGCAGCTATCCCAGCAACTACAGAAGATGCCATATCCGACAATGTAGACGCAACTACGAGAGAAGCTGTAGTAGAAGCTGGAACTTCGTGATCAGTATATAAAATCAAGGCTTTATCCATAGAACTTATAACTTCCTTGCTTACTGGTTTGTCAAAACATGTAGCCATAAAGGTTTCAGCATAGCCCTCTTTTATAACAGGTTCTTTAACAGGCAATCCTTCCTTTACCCTGTATATATTTGCTATAATCGTAACAGCTTTTGCTATAAGGTCTATTGCTTTCTCTCTATCTGTCTTAGGTTCCCATTTATAGTTTTTCTCTTTCATAGCGAGCATAGAGAAAGCTACTTCCAACATTCCCAAAGGTTCACCATCTTTAGGCAATTTAGAAATTACCTCCATTATTCCTTTATCAAGTGCATAATGGCTTTTCAATGAATCCCTAAGGGCTTTTAATTGTTCTTTGTTTGGCAATTCCCCATAAACCATCAAGTGTATTACTTCTTCAAAAGTGCCATGCTCAGATATGTCATTTATGTCATATCCTCTATACCTAAGAATTCCTTTGTTACCGTCTATAGTAGTTAACTTAGTTGTCTTTATATATACATCTTCTAAACCTTTACTAACAGTAGCTGCTTCTTCCATCATTAACACCCCAATATATATTTTTGTTACATACGTATTTACTTTGTAACTATATTAAATTTATGTATATATTTTTTATAATCTACTATACTAGCTAATATTCTAATTAAATAAAAAGCATAAAATTTTTTTAAAAATAGATATATGCCTAAAAATAAAAATACAGAAACTATTTTTTCTTTTCTATTATTAAAGAAAGTTCCTTATCTAGGTTATCATAGAAATCATATTTAATGACCTCATACTGCTCCTTTCTAGTCATCATATCATCAAGCAAATTTATTTGAGTGCCCTCTTTTTTTATAATTTCCAATGCCCTTTCCATTGCCTTGGCTGCATACCTAAATAAAGTGACTGGAAATATAACATACTTATATCCCATTTCCTTAAATTCAGAAGAAGTTATATAGGGTGATTTTCCAAATTCCGTCATATTGGCTAGTAAAGGCGCCCTAATATTTTTAGCTGCATATTTAAATTCTTCCCTTGATTCGAGTGCTTCTGGAAAAATAATATCTGCACCTTCTTCATGGTAAAGGTTAGCCCTTTCAACTGCACTTTCTATTCCTTCCACCGCCCGTGCATCTGTCCTACCTATTATGAGCATATCTTTCCTAGCTTTTTGGGCAGCCTTTATTTTGGATATCATTTCTTGAATTGGCACTACTTCCTTTCCATTCAAATGCCCACATTTTTTAGGCATTCGTTGATCCTCAATTTGTATAGCAGTTGCACCAGCTTTTTCAAGAATCTTTACGGTTCTATATACATTAATAGATTCCCCAAATCCAGTATCTGCATCAACTATAATAGGGAGGTCTGAAACCTCTCTTATTTTAGATACCATATCAGCTACATCATCCAGAGTTATAATGCCAATATCCGGTAACCCATATGATGAAGTCAATGCGGCTCCGGATAAATACACACATTTAAACCCAGCTCTAGACGCAAGTAAAGCAGAAAAAGGATTAAAAACACCTGGAATAACAAGGAAATCTTCATCAATAATATTATACAATATCATTCACCTTCTTATTTTCCAAGTTCCAAACTAAATCCAATATGGATTTATTTCCTCCCAGCTTGATATATTTTTCTTCTATCTGTTGGTTGTTCATCTTTCTATTAACATGCCCTAAAGGTACCATGACTTCTTCCTCAATTTTTTTGCCATCTGCAAGTTCAACAATAATTTTAGTAGGCAATTGGGATGGATATAATGAAGTATACTCTGGTACTTCCACTACAACTGTTTTATCCATTAGATCTATAATTTCTGGTGAATTAACATAATCATATGAATAAAGCCAAAAGTCATTTTTAAGCAATGTTGTAGCAACAACATATGGCAAGCTATGATCTGCGGTTTCCCTGTTCTTAGGCCTCCATTTTTCTTTATCCGCCAATATTGTTTTTGCAGCTTCATATGTTTCTATTGTTACTTTTTTTATGTTAGCAGCTTTTATTTTAAGTGAAGCTTCTATAGCAGCTTCGGCATGGTACTCAACTGGAAATTCTTTTACATATGTCTTTAATATAGAATCAACTCTATCCATTTTCTCAAATAATTTCATATCTAAATCATTTGCAATTTGATTTATAAATCCCATAGCTCCACTAAACGGTTTAGGTGGCCCTGTAAATCCATTTAAAGCGGCTAAAACAGCAAAAGTAGCATTCCTATTAGAATTTGCGGCTGCACCAGCTTTCCACATTGATAAGTCCCCTGACCTTGTTTCCCTAAGTGCTATATGGGGTACAAGGGAAATTGAAATTGCATTAACGATCTGTTCTTTGTTCAAATGTAGCATTTTAGATAATGCACAAGCAATGGCAACTTCAAGGAAATTTACATGGTCATATCCTTTTTTTCTCAAAGAGGTACTATCGCAAAGCCTTATCCCAACTTCATAACCTACTGCTATAGACAAGATTAAATCTTTTCCGCTAACCTCAAACATAGAGCCCACAGAAAGCAACGACGCTATCATATCGCTCGGATGCAAAGGTTCCTTTGACAAATAGGTATCGTTAAAATCCAAATACCTTATCAAAAGGCCATTATAAAACGATGCAAAGTCTGGTGAAGCAGTGCCTCCACCTATCAATTTGCTTTTTCCAGGATAATATTGAACTAATTTTTTATTTACAAGGGCAGGTGGGGATTTAAGTGCGTATGTAGCTACACCCAAAGAATCTATTATCCTCCTCTTCGCTTCTTCTATTACTTCCTTTGATAAATCTTCATAATCCGCTTTTTCAACAAAATCCGCTAATATATTAGCCAATTCTTTCATGCTATTCTATATTCAATTTCTACTATTTAAATAATAAACAACCAAAGTATGTAACCATTAAGTTTTACGGTTAATTTTTCATATAACTACATAAAGAACTAAAGTTTTGCGTTAATCTTACCACATTAATCTTATCTAATGAAAATGTAAATATCTCTAAACTTTTCAATATTTCTGCCGTTGATTTATAGAAATTTTAATTGCATTTATCATTGCATCGATCTAATCTTTGTGTATTCCAAAGATGGAAAAAGTTTAAAGTCCAAAATGCAATACTTCTATACATAAAAAAAATAATATAAACTTGTCATTGTAAACCTTTAGATGCGAAAACTATTTATAGTAGTATAAAATAATAATTAAAGAGGTGAAAAAATGAGTAAAATAATAGGTATTGATTTAGGGACAAGCAATTCAGCTGCAGCTGTAATGGAAGGTGGAAAACCAGTCATTATTCCAAGTGCGGAAGGAAATACATTGGGGGGAAAAGCCTTTCCTTCTTATGTAGCATTTACAAAGGATGGGCAATTATTAGTAGGTGAACCAGCTAGAAGGCAAGTTGTAACAAATCCAGATGGTACAATTTATGCAGCTAAAAGGAAAATGGGTACTGATTACAAATATAATATCATGGGCAAAGAATACACTCCACAACAAATATCTGCTTTTATATTACAAAAAATAAAGAAAGATGCGGAAGCTTTCCTAGGGCAAAAAGTTGATAAAGCAGTTATAACTGTTCCTGCATATTTTAATGATAATCAGAGGCAAGCAACTAAAGATGCAGGTACAATAGCTGGTTTAGAAGTAGTGAGAATTATAAACGAACCTACTGCTGCATGCCTTGCATATGGAATAGATAAAACCAACAAAGAAGAAAAAATAATGGTTTTTGATTTAGGTGGTGGTACCTTAGATGTAACAATAATGGAGTTCGCAGAAGGGGTTTTTGAAGTTAAAGCAACGAGTGGAGATACCCAACTTGGCGGTACTGACATGGATGAGAAAATTGTAAATTACATCATTGAAGAATTTAAAAAAGAGTCGGGGGTAGATATAAGTAAAGATAAGATGGCATACCAAAGAGTAAGAGAGGCTGCTGAAAAAGCTAAAATTGAATTATCAACTACATTACAAACAGACATTAACCTGCCTTATCTAACATTAACCCAAGAAGGCCCAAAGCATTTATCCTTAACTTTAACAAGAGCAAAGCTTGAAGAGCTTATACGGCCCATAGTAGAAAGGTGCAGGCAACCTGTAATGCAAGCTTTACAAGATGCAAAGTTAAAAAAAGAAGATATAACCAAAATAATATTGGTAGGCGGGCCAACAAGGATGCCAATCATACAAAAATTTGTAGAAGACCTTGTAAATGTGAAAATTGAGCACGGAGTAGATCCTATGGAGTGTGTTGCAATAGGTGCAGCAATACAAGGTGCAGTATTAAGTGGTGAAGTAAAAGATATCTTGCTATTAGATGTTACTCCCCTTTCTTTAGGGGTTGAAACCCTAGGGGGTGTAATGACTAAACTTATAGAAAGGAATACAACGATTCCAACCAGAAAAAGTGAGGTGTTTACTACTGCTGCAGACAACCAAACTACTGTTGAAATTCATGTATTGCAAGGTGAAAGGCAATTTGCAAAAGATAACGTTTCATTAGGTAAATTCCAACTTACTGGTATTCCTCCTGCACCTAGGGGCGTTCCAAAAATAGAAGTTTCATTTGACATTGATCAAAACGGTATATTGAATGTAACAGCAAAGGATATGGCAACGGGAATAAAACAGGCAATAACCATAACAGCCTCTACAAAGCTGTCCAAAGAAGATATTGACAGAATGGTAAACGAAGCCAAACGTTTCGAAAATGAGGACAAAAAAAGGATGGAAGAAGTCGCTGCTAAAAATGATCTAGAAAGCTTTATATACAGTACAGAAAAAACCATAAAAGAATTCGGAGATAAAATAAAACCAGAAGAGAAAGATAAAATCGAGGCTGCCCTTAAAGAAGCAAAGGAAAGTTTGAACAGTGGAGATATTACCAAAATAAAAAAATCCAAAGAGGCATTAACAGATGCTTTATACGCAGTAACCAACAGAATATACCAGGAAACAAAACCCAATGAGCAACAAACAAATGCCCAAAATCAAGAAAGCCAGGGTAAGCCAAACGACCAAGGTGGATTTGTAGACGCTAACTACGAAGTCAAAGATGACAAAAACAAGCAACAATAAATTCACAATAAAATTATTATTAACCTTTTACTTTATTTGAAGCAATGATAAAAGAAAATTTGATTGATGAAAACATACTTAACGAAATAAAAGAAATGGATAAAAAAGATTTTTTTCCATTTAATTCTATAAAATCATTATCAAGCCATGGGATATTAGGAATGTTAATTCCCAAAGAATACAACGGGGCTGGATTCTCTAACGTAGAATATGTGCAAACCTTGATGGAAATTGCCTCGTATTCTGTAACCTTAGGTGTAATATTATCAGTCCATAATTCTGTATCCGCTTATCCTATCTATGTATACGGTACCAAAGAACAAAAAGAAAAATATTTAAGCAAAATGTCATCTGGAGAATGGATTGGATCGTTTGCATTAACAGAACCTACATCTGGAAGTGATGCAACCAACATCTCAACTGAATATTGGAAGGAGGGCGATTACTATATAATAAATGGAAGGAAAATATGGATAACCAACAGTTCCGCTTCCACAATATTTTTGATCTTTGCCAAGAAAAAAGATGGATCTAGTTACAAAAATATTACCTCTTTTATTGTAGAGAAATCCTACAAAGGATTTAAGATAGGAAACAAAGAAAATAAAATGGGATTAAATGGTTCAGAAAGCATGGAAATAATACTCGATGAATGCAGTGTGCCAAGCAATAACATTCTTGGAATAGAAAATGAAGGTTTCAAAATTGCCATGGAAGCGTTAAATGGAGGTAGGATGGGTATCGCATCAATATCAACTGGTGCAATTAAAGGCATATTAGATTATATTAAGAACAACGTTGATCCCTCTACTCCAGGATATGAAAAAATATTATCTGATATTGTTAGATGGTATGAAACCTCATACGAATACGTCATTGCACTAGCCAAAAAAAAGGATGAAGGTAAGAACATTGCAGTGGAAGCTTCTATAGCTAAATCCTACTCTTCTAAAAAAGCATTTGAAGCCTCGTCTTTGCTTTTAAATTTATCTCCCCATGATTGTGGATATTTTAGTTATCCTGGAAGAATGTTTAGGGATACAAAAGTGTTATCGATAGTAGAAGGTACAAATGAAATACAAGACAGAGTAATATCAAAAAGATATTTTATAAAATAGTTGGTTTGAATATTCTCTTTCAATTTTTAATGAGATGCAATTCTAGAAACATCAATGTTTATTCATCAAAAAAAGGGTAACAAACATAACCATCTCCTAAAGATTTTTACGTTTTCTGCTCTACTAACATATCCATAAAAAGGCACAAAAAAAGCAAGAAAATATATATTGCTTTAAAGAATAAATGCTTTATATTTACTAATAGGTGGATGTAATGAAAGAAAAAATTGAAATGGTTAAGCCAATAATCGAGATGGACGGAGACGAAATGACAAGGGTTATGTGGGCATGGGTGAAAGAAAAATTGCTAATGCCCTATATCAACCTTAAAACAGAATACTACGACTTGCATGTTTTAAACAGGGACAAAACCAATGATGAAGTTACTGTAAAATCCGCAGAAGCGGTAAAAAAATGGGGTGTAGGGGTAAAATGCGCCACCATAACTCCCAATGCTGAACGTGTTAAAGAATATAACCTAAAAAAGGAATGGTCTAGCCCTAATGCTACAATAAGAAAAATATTAGATGGAACAGTATTCAGAGCTCCAATAACAATAAGCAATATACAACCAGCTGTTAGATTTTGGAAAAAACCTATTATTGTTGCAAGGCATGCCTTTGGTGACATCTATGATGGCGTAGGATTGAGATTTGATGAACCGGGCACAGCTGAGGTCATTTATAAATCCAATACAGGCAAAGAAAAGAGGATATCTTATCCTAAATTCAATGGGCCAGGAATGCTCCAGGGCATATACAATATAGATCAATCCATCAAAGGGTTTGCAAGGGCAACATTCAGGTATGCAATAATGAACAAATTAGACCTTTGGTTTGCAACGAAGGATACAATTTCCAAGGTATATGATGCACGGTTTAAAGAAATTTTCAATGAGATATATGAGGAATTCAAGGAGGAATTCAGAAAAGCCAATATAAATTACTATTATTATTTGATAGATGATGCAGTTGCAAGGGTAGTAAGATCTGAAGGTGGCTTTGTATGGGCATGCAAGAATTATGATGGGGATGTATTCTCTGATTTCGTTTCAACTGCATATGTAGGCACACTAGCCCTTATGACCTCTGAACTATTGTCCCCAGAAGGTTATTATTTATCAGAGGCAGCCCATGGAACAGTGCAAAAGCATTACTACAAATATATGAAAGGAGAAAAGGTATCTTCCAATCCTACTGCATTAATATTTGCATGGACACGTGCTTTAAAAAGAAGGGGTGAAATTGACAATTTGCATGAGCTTGTGGTATTCTCAGAAAATCTTGAAAAAGCGCTGATAAAAACCATCGAAAATGACCGTATAGTAACACAAGACGTAGCCAAAATTGCAGAACCCCCGATAAAATCCATAGTCAATACTGAAGAATTTATTGATGCAATAAAGCACAACTTAGATCAAATGATGCAATAAATCTTAACCCTTTAAAAATAATTGAAGGCTCCTGTAAATTGGCTATTTTATTCAGCATTTCCAAACCTTTAAGGATAAAGCAATAATGCCCAACGCAAATGTATGTAATCAATATATATTCAGCGTTACAAGTTCTTCTATTATAACCCCTCCTGACCTTATCATTACTACAAAAACAATATTGGAAATCCCTGGAGATTGATATACATTCAAAAATAAATAATCACTTACATGCCCAGGAAGTGGATAGCTTGACCCAGAAGAACTGATAATGTTACCATTAATTATTGTTATTTGGGTTGAAGTTTGATTAATGCTTATGCTCAGGTATTGTATTAAAGATATATTTTTTACATTTAAAAGCAGTAAATTTATGCTGAAAGAGGAACCCACTAAATTGGTAACATTTAAAAAAATGCCTGCAGAACTATCATTTATAGGGGGCGCATTAGGCAAATACCCGCTGTTTATTGCGTAAACATAATCGTTAGTGGATCCAAAATATATGAGGTTTATATATTCTGCGGGTGAATCTACGATTGTATTGTTAATTGTGTACGACCAGACAAGGGATTCCCTCGATATGTTAACAGCATAAAAGGTATCATCTGTAGAACCAAAATATACATTGCCTCCATATATTAAGGGCGTAGAATAAACAGAATTGCCTGTCCCAAATGTCCATAAAATGGAATGGGTGGAGGTGTTTATTACATATAGATTCCCATCCGTTGAGCCCACGTATAGGTTGCCATTATATACAACTGGTGAAGAATACTCTGTCCCTGCAACTCCTGAAGGATTAATAGATACGCTCCATTCCAAGCTTCCTGTAGAGGCGTTGAGTACTAAAATTTCTCCCCCATTCTTGTTAACAGAAACGTATATAGAATTGCCGTAATAGCATGGCTTTGTGTAAATTGCACCCCCAAAGTTGTATTTCCAAATGGGATTCTTAGGGGCTGCGGTGTTGGTTGCGTTAAAGGCGTAAATGTAACCACTGTTGGAGCCAATGTATACAACTCCATTCACTACAATAGGGGAAGAATATACCCTTCCACCTGTATTGTACTGCCATGCTAATGCACCGCTTGTTGCATAAAGGGCATATATGCTATTACTTAACGACCCAACAAAAACCAGCCCATATCCTGCAGCAGGGGATGAAAATACTCGCCCACCTGTATTGTAAGTCCAGAGCAATGTGCCTGATGTTGCATTGATGGCGTATAAATTATTGTTATTGGAACCAACGTAAACAATTCCATTATATACATCAGGAGAAGATTGAATGGCAGAACCAGCATTGTAACTCCATACTAAAGAGCCAGAAGTTGCATTAAGGCTGTAAAGATACCCACTATCGGAACCAACATAAACATCCCCATATGCAATAGAGGGAGAAGAACGCACAGCGTTTCTTGTATTGTTCACCCATTTTAAGGAAGGCGTAGGTGAGCTTGGCATAAGGGGCAAAGAGGGAACAGTAATGCGCTTTTCCCATTTAGAAGTTACATTTAAAGCGTAAACATTATGATCATTTGAACCAAAATACACCATGTTGTTATAATACAAAGGAGAGGACCTTATAGCTCCATAGGTAGTAAAAGTCCAGTTCACTAACCCCGTATTAATATTCAAATTGTACAGGTTATTATCATCTGAACCAAAATACACGTTGTATGGTGTAATGTAGCCAGTAGAATATATGCTATTTCCAGGCATAAACCCCCAGTTTTGTGTATAACCCGCTGCACCAACAACCAACGAATAATAATAAGGTGCATTAGACCCTATGAAAATATTGCCATTATATTCAACAGGTGAAGAGTATACTTTCCCACCTAACCCATAAGGTTTCAATGCTTGAGTACCAGTTAATGCAACCAAATCATAAATATTGCCGTTGTTGTTTCCAAAGTAAACATAGCCGTTGTACAGCAAGGGTTTTGTATGAATTTGGTTACCACTATTGAAATGCCATAACACACTGCCCCTTAGAGCAGAGTATGCATACATATTATTGTCGTTAGAACCGATGAAAACCATTGGGTTATTGTTAACAATGCCTACAGTAGGGGAAGATTGCACAGAACCCTTGGTTTGGGCATACCATACCACCTTTCCAGTGCTATAATTCACTGCATAAACATAATTGTTATTGTCCCCAAAATATATATTACCATTATATTCTGCAGGTGAAGATGCCACATTTCCTGCCTTTTGCCCATGTGGAAATTTGAAGAACCAAACCAAAGATCCCGTAGAGGCATTGAGCGCATACAGTGTATTAGACCCAAAATAAACATTCCCATTGTAAACCAAAGGCTTATCCACAATGGCAGTGCTTGTATGGTAAGACCATAACAAAGTGCCGTTGTTGGAATAAAGGGCATACAAATTACCATCATTGGACCCAATATATAAAATGTTATTCCAAACCGTTGGGGAGGAAACAACATTCCCACCAGTGAGAAAACTCCACTGGTAATGGGTGTACACATATATTGTCCCATTTGGTTCCAAAGCTGCAAGATGGTGAAATGTTCCATATGGTGCATAGATTGAAGTAGAATTAACAATGGCAGTATAAGAACCAGAAGGCAATGGGGTGCCAAAAAAAGATGAAGTAATGCCTCCGTTATATGTTACAAACGCCCTTTGCCCTCCATTAGCAGGAAGGATATTGTATACCCTATCTCCGCTTCCATAAAGATAGGATATCCCCACCATTCCATATTCCCCTACAGCACCCACATACTGCAACGTTGTTGAGGTGGAGGATTCATAGTATCTAAACAACCCACCAGAGTAGTTGAGGGCCAATAAGTCCCCACCTGAGTTAGAAATAACAGAAACCATGTCGGTAGCATTGGTAGAAGTTAATAATAGATATGCTCCCCAGCCAAAGAAATTGTAAATGGCATATACCGTTCCATTGCTTTCCATTGCAAAAAAATAGGGGTAAGAACTACCGTTATTATTCGAACCTACAGGATATGCTAAAGAAGTAAAATTCACGCCATTGAGCGATATTGCCAAAGACCAAGGCGAGGCATAAGGATATGCAAAGGTGTAACCATTGGTTGTTAAAACAACAATATCGTTATAACTATAATTACTTGCTGCTATTCCAACAGCGAACCCCGTCGTGGCAAGGCTATACCCTGAAGAAGTTATTGCATTTCCCAAAAAGTTCCATTTGGTGGAACCAGAAGTAAGTTCATAAACATTGCCTGTATTGGAAAGTGCAAAAATATTTCCATCGGAATCCGAGGTTAAAGCAACATACCTAGTAAAGGAAATAACATATAGCATTCCCTGGGAATTCATAGCAATGTAATAGTTTGTCCCATCAAGGTAATAGTTATCCACCATACCAACCCATACATCTTTGGGGAGATTCCCTGTCACAGGTGTAAAAGACCTCCCTCCATTCAAAGACAAAAGCACAGGTTCACCATATTCATTTAAAATTGCCACTTCCAACCCTTTTGTTGTTGGAGTATATACAATGCTTCTTTCATTGCCCCTGCCTGTGGTGCCTTTGTAGATCCATTTGGCATTCCCAGTAGAGGAATAAACATTGCCGTTAGTAGAAAGGGCATATAAATTTCCCCCTGAATTGGAACTCAACGAAATCATGTTGGCCATGCCAGAAATGCCATTCAAGTAAATCGACCATGTTGATAGCAAGGAAGCTTTAGCATAATATACTGTACCATTAGATTCCATAGCAAAAAAAGAGGGAATGGAAGAAGCATTTTTGGATGCCCCTAGAGTATATGAAAGCGAAGTATAATTCCCATAAGGAAGCTTAACCGCGATTTGCCATACATTGGCATAATGGTTATAGAGCACAATACCATTGGAAAGCAATTCAACAATCGTATTGGTAGAATAAGAAGCAGCAATGCCTACGACATATCCTTGAGAATTTGTGGATACCAGGCTATTGGAAAGCGATTTCCAGTAAGTACCATTTGGAGGCAGGTAAAAGGTAGAACCATTCCACATTGCAGCTTCAATACCCCCTTTGGAATCACATGTTAAAGTCCAGTATGTAGAAGGATATATTGAGACATTGGCAGAGGTATGGAAACTGTTGAATTGGGCAGTACCTATAGTGCCATTGTTTAGAACGACAGGCAATTGGCTATAAACAGATCCATTTGACATATAAATTACTACAACACCAGAGGAAGCTGGTGTCAAAGAAAAAAGAAGGAAGGCAATAATAAAAAGAAAAATATGCCATCCATTACCATTAAACCTGTTATGTGCCATACTATATATATAAATGAAGGTTACACTATTTATATCTTTTATATTAATAAGCCTTTATAAACATACTTGAAAAAATCAATGAAAATTATTTCCACAAATTATAAATATTATGTGCAAAATATTAAAAATATGATTAAAAAGGCATTTAAAGTTATATTTATAACAACAATATTGCTAATATCTACCGGGCTATTTATATATTCAACACAAAATGTAAGTGCAACACCCTATCTAGGCCCTGAACCAACACCAACCAACCTAACTTTATATTTGCATAATACATCCAAGCCAATATACGTAGGGACAACTCCCACGTTAGAAGTCCTTAATACAATAAACGACACCAATGCCTCTTATGCAAAAACTGGGGAAGTGGACCAAGCATTGCATTACATAACAGTATCATTCATTGTATCTCCCCAGCTAAAAGGGCCATTAGTAATAAACGGTACACCCATGTTGGGCTTGTATGTAAACCAAACAGGCAGCACAACAAGTGGTGGGTCGATAACCTACTCATTGTATGTACTCTCACCTTCTGGTGGAACAACATTGATTGGAACTTCTGCAGCCTATTCTTTGTCCAATGTAAAATCAGGGACAATCCCTAATTATAATGCTATCCCTTTTGGTTCCAAAATCAATGCAACAATCCCAACCAATGATAGCCTTGAAGTAACAATTTCTTTATCAGGTTCATCAAGCAATTACTATGGTATATGGTGGGGACTTGTTAGCAATACCTATTACTATAGCCAACTTAATTTGCCAACAAGCACTTACCTCAACATACAAAATATTACATTGTACAATTATGCAGGCAAGCCAACAAACACTTTTACAGGAACATACGCCAACAAAACTGTTAAAATTATTGCCAATATAACCGATCCCTTGGGGACTTATGATTTTGTTAATTGGTCTGTAAATTATGAAATAAAAAATAGCACAAATATATTTTTTAAGGGGAAAATGAATACAATCGGAAAGCTTTCGTATGATAATTTCAACCAATCCTATTATATAGAATTCAATTATTCTGGCTTATTACCAGGTGAATATGAAATTTTGATCAATTCTACAGATAACACCTACCATAACTTGTTCGGCCAGAATACAGGGAATGGTTACTATGGAAGGAATGCGTATGGGCACACATATTTCTGGATAGGTGCAAAACCCATTAATGTTGAAACAAAAATATTAGATAGCAAAGGCAAAGTGCTTGTAAACTCAACAGTTAAGGTGTATTCAGGAAATTCATTTATAACCAGCAACACTACCAACTCAACAGGCAATGCAGGATTTTATTTAGTGGGAAATACTACTTACAACGTATCTGTTTATTATGAAAGCATAAATGTTGGTAATTTTGTTATGAATGTAACTCAAAATAACACCAACTTTACCTTTAAAACATATGTTTATTACCCTGCTTTTGTAATCGAGGATCAAAAAAATAATCCATTGGGCAGTGCACTGGTTTATATTGTATCTCCCAATGGATACCATTACCCGCTTATGGTAACAAACAATAGTGGAACAATATCCTTATCTCAGGTTCCAATAGGGAGTTACTCTTTTACTATAATTTGGCATGATAGCATAGTTTTCAATGGAAGTGTTAATGTTAATTCCAATATTAATATCCCTGTAATAACTTCAGTTTATTATCAAACGTTCATAGTTAAAGAACCAACTGGAATACCTTTGAATTTAGCTGATATTTTAGTGTTAAACAAAACAACAGGAATAATTCTTGCCTTCAATTATACAGATATAAATGGCAGTTCAACTGTAAAAGTCCCTTCTGGTAATTTCGAAGTTGAAGTGTTATGGAAAACCTCTATGGTTGCTGATATTTCAATATCAATTCCAAGTGCAGCTAATCCCTATATTATCACTGCTTCTTTATATACAGTGTATTTCAAAGCTGTTGACTCAATGGGCAATCCGGTAAGCAATGCAGAAATATCCATATACCAAAGCAATACTCTAATAACAAGCCTTGTTACCAATGGAACTGGGCAATCTTCTTACCTATTAGCAGGTGGTTCTTATTTGGTTAAAACATTCTACTTTAATATTCCTGTAAGCACGATCTATGTAAATGTATCCTCAAGTAGTGTAATAACACTGCATTTAAAAATGTATATGGTGAACTTAACAAGCGTAGATGTAAAAAGCAGCCCTGTAGGCAATGCTCACATGCAATTGAGATATTCAAACACAACCAATTTCGTTATAAACACTACCACTAACAATCTAGGGGAAACCCATGTAATCCTGCCAGTAGGTGTATACACTGTAAGTTCAGTATGGAAAGGCATTCTTGTTTACAACGGCACATTCAACGTTTCCTCAAATGAAAATATAACCATATATTGCAGAAACTTTATATACAATAAATTTAATATGTTATTAACTATGAAGGCAAATGAAGTTTTGAATTTACTGCGTATTTCCAGAAAAACACTGCACGTTTACGTAGCAAGCGG